>Ga0302246_1000042_pt1 | contig 127751 bp, 94 predicted proteins | sample AAG_UR_Trp_MG_FD_193533 | JGI IMG/M metagenome (GOLD analysis project Ga0302246, IMG submission 193533) | Enriched activated sludge microbial communities from anaerobic digester in WTTP, New Holstein, Wisconsin, United States - AAG_UR_Trp | ecosystem: Engineered > Bioreactor > Anaerobic >... | reverse complement strand
AGAAGCCCAGCTTCTCGCTGCGGCTCTCGATGAAACTGCGGTCGGCGTGGACCTTGACCCGGACGGTGTCCTTGTCGAGGAAGGTCGGCGTCACCGAGAGGTTAATGCCCACGGGCACGTCCACCAGCGAGCCGTCGGAGTTGTTGCTGTTGAGCTGCACGTGCAGCACCGCGCCGGAATAGAACTGGGAGGTCTGGTTCTCGACCGCCAGCAGCGAGGGCCGGGCCAGCACCTCGGCCTTGTTGACGCTGTCGTTCCAGATGTTGAGATTGTATTCCAGTCCTTCCAGGGCGAAGGTGGGGGACATGGCCGCGCCGTGGCCGCTTTGGCCCATGATGCTGCCGCCGGTGGCCCACTTGTACTGGAACAGCGTCCCGGTCAGCGTGGCTTTGAGGCCGGCGAGGATATTCACGCCTTTATACTGGCTGCGGCTCTCCTCGGTGCTGAGTATGACCACGTCGATAAGGGCCATTTTCGGGGCGTTGGGATCGTCGGCCGGCGCCGGCTGTCCGTCCTCGCCGGAAGCGGCGGCGGGCGAGGCGGCGCCCTCTTCGTAATTGTCGGCGTCGTCGCCCAGGTCGAGCGGGCGGCCCTCGGGCTGGGAGCCGCGGCCGAACACGCCCGCCGGCTTTATGGCGGGATTGGCGGAGTGGAAAGCCCGCCAGTCGTCGAGGCGGGCGCGCAGGCGCTCCTCGTTCCATCTGAGTATCTCGCCGCCGGTGCCGGCCTTGCCGGCCAGCCCCTCGTAGCGCAGGTAAGCTTCTTCCGCCCCTTTCAGGTCCCCGCCGGCCGCCCTGGTCAGCGCGGCTATGCGCCAGCCGGAGCGGCTCTCCGGGTCCGCGGCCGCGGCTTTTTCGGCCGCCCAGCCGCCGGTGCGGACGTCGCGGGCGTAATAGGACGCCACCGCCAGAGCGCGCAGGAACTCGGGGTCGCCGGGCGAGTAGAGCAGCGCGCCGGAGAACTGGTTCTGCGCGTCCTTGTAGCGCTTCTGGGCGAAATAGACGTGGCCCAGGAAGAAGGAGGCCCAGTGATTGTCCGGGTCGAAGCGCAGCGCCAGCGCGTAGCCGGCCTCGGCCAGGTCGAGCTTGCCCAGGTCGCCGGAGCGCGAATCCAGGTGATAGGCCAGGGCGTTGAGGAAGTGCAGGTCGGCGTTGACCGGGTCCGCCCTGAGGCCGCCGGCGAACTTCTTCCCGGCCGCGGCGTAACGGCCGCGGCGCAGTTCGCGTATGCCGTCCCGGGCGGCCGCGGCGACGCCGCTGAGCGAGGTCCGGCGGGCCGCCTCGTCCAGCATGCCTTCCACCGAAGGGTGCAGGGGCACGCGGCGCGCCGAGCGCGCCGCGGGGGAGCAGCCGGCCAGCGAAGGGGACAGCAGCGCGAAGCAGAGCAGGGAGTTTATCGTTCTTTTCATTTTACCAGGTCCAGGAGCTGCGCGCCGTCCGTCGTATTGCAGGGCGCCGTTCCGGCCTCCTTATAGTCGTTGCCGCCCTTGTCGGGGGCAGGGAGTATCATACAAGAATTCCGCGCGGGGCTGAAGAACTGCAGCGTGTCCTTGTCCTCGGCGTTGAGGCGCCAGAACATGTCCCGGCCCCTGTCGCAGGCGCGCAGGGACAGGTGCTGCGACTTCTCCGCGGGGTAGACGCAGGCGCCGGTCTCCGTGTGCACCAGCTGTATGTCGCCGTCCACTTCCTCTATGTAGTTGAAGCGCTCGCTCTTGTCGCCGCAGGGATGGGCGTAGAGCCTGGCCTCCTTGCTCTGCGCGGTCAGCTTCAGCGAGCCCTCGCTTTCCTCCAGCACGTCCAGGCAGAGCCCGTTGGACGCTTTGACGAAAGCGTTGACGTTGTGGGGGGTGGGTTTCTCGGCGTCGGGTATGTCGCGGAAGGTCTGACTGTCCGCGCCCAGGCACGAGGTCCAGACCGCGAAGGCCGACCTCGGGTTGGCGCTCTCGTTGTCGAAGTGCAGGCACTTCTGCGAGAAGCGGTTGACAATCTGGTCGTAGAAGCCGTCCGAGGAGATTATCTTCCACTGCTGATGCCTGTCCTTCGCGTCGCAGGCGGCCAGGACCAGCGGTTCGTAATTGTCCTTGGCGTCGCCGTTGCGCGCTTTCAGGCAGAGTCCCTTGTTGCGCAGTTCCACGTAGCCGGCGTCGTCGTCCTTGAGCGCGACCGTGTTCCACTGCTCGGTGTCGGTATCCTTGCAGTGTATCTGCTCCACGCTCAGGCCGTCCTTCGAGACCGCCAGGCAGAGGTTGCTGTGGCCTATGGCCAGGTAGGTGTTGGCGTACTGCAGGCTGTCGGGCATCAGGTCGGTGATGTCCATGTCCTCGACCAGCCTGCGGTGCTCCTCGGCCTGGTCCTCGAAGGCCTTGCGGTACTTGGCGCTGCCGTTCTCGAAGGAGTCCAGCACTTTCCGGTACCTGGCCTCCTGGGCCTCCACCTGTTGCCTTACGTTCTCCTGCGCGGCCGCGAGCTTGGTCGCGATGTGGGAATGGACCCACTTCGCCGCGTCGGGGGAGATCTTCTTGAGCGGGGCTTCGATCAGCGTGTCCAGCGCCAGCACGGGCAGCAGCGCGAAGGCCGTCGCGTCGAACTCCATGTTCTCGGGGCGGTCGGGCACCTTGACCGCGAAGTACTCGCGCATCGGGGTTCCGGCCAATTTGAACTTCATGTCCAATACCATCGGCTCATTGCGCAGTATCATGCCGCGCAGGTCGCCCACTATGACCGTCTCGTCTATTTCCAGCGGCAGGTGGGACACGGTGGTCTCGAGTACCTTTTCGAGTTCTTTCATGACGAAGTCTTCCACCGCTTCGGTGACCTTGACCACGGCCTCGGCCACGGCCAGGCCGGCGTGCTCTATGTCGCGTTCGGCTATCAGCGCCGCCACGCGGGGATCGAGGTTGGTCGCGGCGGCGACGATCTTCTTGGCCGCCTCCAGCGCGCCTTCGGCCACCTTCATGACGGTCCAGGTGGCGGCGGCGGCTATGCGCCAGCCGGGGGAGCAGGCCCAATGCGTCCACCTGGAGCCGCAATGATGCGCCTGATGCTCCTCGTGGTCGTACTGGCCGCGCAGCGAGTTGACGCGGCGTATGGCGGAGTTCAGTACCTCGTCTGCGCGGTCCTTGGCCTTCTGGTCCTCTTCTTTGAGCTTGCGTATCTTCTCGTTGAGCTCGTCCACTTTTTTCTCGGCCGACCTCAGCGCCTTCAGGTCGGCGTCGAACTTGGCCCGCGCCGAGGCCCGCAGATCGTCTATGCCCTTCTTTATCTCGTCCTTCATCCACGGCACCAGCGTGGACTTGAAAGCGCCCACGACGCTGATGTCGGCCGCCTTGTCGAAAGCGCCGGTCTTGAGGTCGAAGCCCTCGATGGTGACGGTCAGGCCCGCGTCGCCGAACACGCCCAGCTTCTCGGTCAGGTCGAATTCCATGTGAGGGGGCTCGATGTCGAGCTTGACGTGCTGCAGCGCGCCGAGCAGCTGTATGTCGGAATCGATGATGTAATGCGGGTCCAGGTCCAGCGCTATGTCGACGTCGTTGTTGCGGAACTGGAGCACGTCTAGGTCTATGTCGTCTATCTTGCCCTTGAGCGTCATGCCCTGCGGCCCGCCGGCGCCCTGCACCTTGCCCAGCTCGCGGCCCATGAAGAAGAAGTCGCCCCCGAAGGCGAAGCCGTCGCTGACCAGGCCCAGCTGCGGGTCCGAGGCCCCGGGTGTGGCGAAGGCCAGCAGCGCGTCGTTTATCTGGAAGAACGGGAAAGGCAGCCTGCCGAGCTTGCCCGGGGGCAGGCCCATCAGGTGCTCGGTGATCTCTATGAGCGCGGGCACGCCCAGTTTGTTGACCTTGCCCGCGAAGGCGACGCCGTCGGGCAGCGCGTCCTCGAGCAGTATCTTCACGCTCATCGCCAGGTTAACGTCCACGCAGTCGGGCGACTTGGGGTCGCCGCAGTGGCCGTACTGCTGGTCGCCGGCCAGGCCGAACTGCACCTCGCCGACGTCGTCTATGGCCGCGTCCAGCTTCACGTTGGCCAGGGCGAAACCCTTGATGCCGAAAGGCTGATGCCAGGTGCCGTCCATCTCGCCGAGCACCTTGATGCCCACGCCCTCCAGGTTGAACTGGAGTTCGATAGACGCGGCCAGTACCAGCGTGTCCTTGCCGGCCTTCACGAACACGGGGATCTTGAGGCCCGCGTCGAAGTCCTCGCCCGCCCACTGTATGAAGAAGGAGGGCTGCACGCCGTCCTTATAGTTCATGACCTTGCCGGGCAGGCCGTGCGCCTTGCCCTGCTGCTGCATGGCCAGCGAGAGCATGACCCCGGGGTTGCCCTGGAAGACGCCGGTGACGGCGCCCATTATTATGGCGTCCTCGTGCACGCCCAGCTTGCCGAGGCCTTTGCCCAGGTCGCCCATCGCCTTCTGGTCGAAGGCGGCCAGCAGCGCCACGCCGGAGGGCAGGTTTACCGGTACGTCGGCCGGACCGAAGATGTCGTCGAACATGTCCCTGGCTATGACGCCGAGTCCTTTGCGCGAGGGCGCTATCAGACCTTTCTCGGAGACGATCAGCGCCGCTTCGGGAAGGGTCATCGCCGCCAGCGGCTTTATTTCCTTCGCCGGCGGGATGAGTTCGGTTATGTTGAAATTCTTCTGTTGCAGGGCGAAGATCCAGTTCGGGGCCCCCGCCGCGCCGGCGTCGAACAGGTAGGCTTTCACCTTCCTGCCGGCTATCATGGACGCGGCTTCCACTCCCTGCGGCGAGAGTTTTACCATGTCCAGCTCGAACTTGTCGGCGTTAGGGATATTCTTCCCGCCCGGGAAGTCGCCCAGGCCGAACTTGCCGTCCAGCTCGAAGTAATCGAGCGAGAGCCTGCCGTCGGCCCGCTTGAGGTCGGCGGTCACGGAGACTTTCTTAGAGGCGATGTCGGCCGTCGCGAAGAAGGCGAATCCGGCGTCCTTCTGCGCGCCCTTGTCGCCTTCGAGCGAGAATTCGAAGCCGCCGTCTTCGAGAGTGAAGCCCTTTATGCCGAAGGGCTCCTTCCAGGCTCCTTCGTAAAGCGCCAGCAGGCTGTAGCCGGCGCGCGAGCCCTTGTCGAGGCTTACCAGCGCGTCTATCTTCTCGTTTATGCCCGAGCCCTTTATGTCCAGGCCGAACTGCACGGAAATATCCAGGTCGCCGGCCGGCCGCGAGGCCGATATCGGCTCCGGCACGCGGGTCCAGAGCGAGCTCTTGGAGCGCGCGTCGCCGCCGATGCGCAGCGTGACCGGGCTTTTTACCGCGACCATGCCGGCGAGTGCGGGCAGCGAGGGCAGCGGCAGGTCCACTTCCAGCTCGAGGCCGGCCAGCATGGACTGCTTGTCGGCCTCGGAGAGAGCGGAGGCGGCCTTGCCGGCGCTCAGGCCCTTGAAGGCGCCGGGCGGCAGCGTTCCGCGCAGCAGCGGGCGGGCATTAGCGGGGAGCCCCGCGGTCTTGAAGGCCTGCGCCAGGCCGCCGGAAGCGGCTACGTTGAGCCAGGCGGACATGTTGACGCCCTCGGAAAGGGCCATCGCGTCGCCGCCGGACCAGCCGACGAGTTTCGGCAGGTCGCCGGGCAGGTCCGCGGCGGTCACCGTCTTCGCCGGCGACCCGGCGGGCTGTACCACGAACAGCGCCTTCTCCAGCGCGATATCGTTTACGACATGACCCTGCGCCGCGGGAACGAAAGTGGCCGCGCCCAGCCGGTCGAAGAATATGGCGGTGTAGGCGCCGTCCGCGCCGGCCCTGGCGTGGGCGACCACGTCCACCGTGACGCCGTTGAGCTTCGCCTTGGCTTCCACGGACTTGCCGTCGAGCTCCAGCTTCTCTATGCCCACGGCGTTAACGGCCGGCAGGCCGGCCAGCGGGGCGAAGACGTCGCCCAGCGTCAGGGCGTCGGCCGTAACGGTGACCACCGGCTTGTCGCCGCGCGTGCGGACGAACTTCACGGCTTTGCCGTTAAGCCGTCCGGCCACCTCGACGGCGGTCTGCGAGACGGAGACCTGGTCGAGCTGCAGCGCGTCGAAGGCCTTGAGGGCGCCGGCCTCCGGTACCATGTCGCTCATGGTCAGGCCCTCGCCGGTCGCGGTGAAGGCGCCGCTCGCTCCGGCGGCTTTCGAGACTGAAACTTTCTTGCCGTGTATGGCGCCTTCGACCGTCACCAGGGTCTTCTCTTCCTTGAAGTCGTAGAAAGCGAAATTATTCAGGAAGGGCACCGAGGCCGCCTCGGGCACGAAATCGGCCAGGGTAAGTTTGTCGCCTTTTATCTCGAAAGAGCCGTCGGCCTTCGAGACGATCACGCCGACGGCCTTGCCGTTAAGCGTCCCCGAGACGGTGGTCCCGGAGGGGGCGTAGAGCATGGACAGAAAGGCGAAATCGTTCAGCTCGGGTACCTTGGCCGCGGCCGGCACCAGGTCGGAGAGCTTTATGGAGTCGCCGGTGAGGGTGACGGTGTCTGGCGCGAATACCCAGACCACCTTGACCGCCTTGCCGTTGACCGTGCCGTCTATCTCCAGCCGGTCGGGCCAGTAGAGGAGACCGCCGAAACTGAACCATTTAAGGAAGGGGATATTGAGCGAGAGCGGGATGCAGGCCGGCAGGCTCAGGCCGGCGCCGGTCATGGCGACCTTGCCGTCCGAAGCCGCGGAGACCGCCACGGGCTTGCCGTCGATTTTGCCCGCTATGGCGAGTTCCGCCGCCGAGCGGCTTACGCTGTCCAGGGCGAAGGCGTTCACGCAGGCGACCTGGGCCGCGCCGGGGACGAAATCGGAGAGCTTGAGGTCGTCGCCGGTCACGGAGAAGTCCGGGGCGTTCTGCTTCTTCGCCACGGAAACGGCTTTGCCGTGCACTTTGCCGTCGGCCTCCATGCGGACGGGCGACCAGGCGAACCGGTCGAACATAAAATTGTCGAGGTAAGCCACGGAGGCCGCCTCGGCGATGAAGTCCTTCAGCTTCAGGTCCTCGCCGGTGACCTCGAAGGCCCCGCCGGTCCTGGCGACCTCGATGGCGAGCTTTTTGCCTTCCACGTGTCCCCTGACCGTGACGCTCCCGGTGGAGCTCTGCACGCTCTCGAGGTCGAAATTATCCAGATAGGTCAATTGCGCGGCCTGCGGCACGAAGTCGGACAGCTTCATGGCCGAGCCGGAGACGGTGTAAGTCTTCTTCGCGTTGTCGAGGTTGACCGAGACGTTCTTGCCGTTGACCGTGCCGTCCACGCGGGTCAGTCCCGGGGTCCAGGTCATGTCCAGGAAGGCGAACCGGTCGAGGTAGGGCGCGCCGGAGGCCTGCGGCACGAAGTCGGATAATTTGAGTCCCGCGCCTTTTATTGTCAGTTCCGGCGAGGAGGCCTTGCGCGAGACGCTGACGGTCTTACCGTTGAGCTTGCCGGCCGCTTCCACGGAGTCGGCGGTATGGGTGAAACTGTCGAAGGCGAATTTGTTCAGCGCCGGGATGTCCCCGGTCTCCGGGAAGAAATCGGAAAGCTTAAGGTCCTGCCCGGTGACCGTGAAGATATTGCTGGCCGGGTGATCGTCGACCGTGACGGGCTTGCCGTTCACCTTGCCGTATACGTCTATGTCGTTGCCGGCCAGCCGGGCCCGGTCGAGGGCGAAGGTCTCCAGGAAAGGGATCTGACCGGCCTCGGGCACGAAGTCGGAGATCTTCAGTCCCTCGCCGGTCACGGAAGTCCCTCCGTCTTTGGCGCCGCGGGTCACGGCTATAGCCTTGCCGCGCAGCCTGCCGGAGACGGAGGCGCCGTCGGCGGACCAGGACGCGCTGTCGCATTCCATGTCCCGGAGCAGCGGGACGGAGGAGGCTTCGGGCAGGAAATCGGCCGCCTTCAGGCCCTCCCCGGTCACGGTGGTCTTCCCGCCGGTTTCGGACTTCACGGATATCTCCTTGCGGTCGAGCCGTCCGGTGACGGTCAGCGCGGAGGCGGTCTTAACGGCGGAGACGAAATCGAACCGGTCGAGGGCGCGCAGCTCCTTCGCCGCGGGCGCCAGGTCGGAGATTCTCAGATGGTCGCCGGTGACGGTCAGGGTCGCCGTTCCGGTGGAGCGGGAGACGGCGGCGTCGGCGCCGTTCACGGAGCCGTGTACCGTGAGCGAGCCGGGGGACTGTTCGAGGCTGCGGAAGGCGAAATTATTCGCGAAGGGCAGCCCGGCGGCTTCGGGCAGCAGGTCCTGCAGCTTCAGCGAATCGCCGGTGACGGTCACGGAGCGGCCCGAGTCGGAGAAAGAGGCCGAGGCGGTTTTTCCGCCTATCTTCCCGTTCGCGGAAAGGGACTTGGGGGTATATTCAACGCTCTCCAGCGAGAACCGGGTCAGTACCGGGACGGCGGCCGCGGCCGGTACTATGTCCGTCAGGGTCAGCCCCTCGGCGGTAAGCGTGAAAGAGCGGTCGGCGGTCCTGCGGGTCACGGAGGCCTTCTTGGCGCCGATGGTCCCGGCGACGGTCATGTCCTCGCCTTCCAGGTGGAAGAGCGCGAAAGCGAAGCCGTCGAGCAGTCGCACGGCCGACACTTCGGGCACGAGATCGGAGAGCAGCAGTTCCTTGCCGGTCACTTCCAGCGTTTTTCCGGCCGCGTCCGCCCTGGCCGCTACTTTTTTGCCGCCGACCGCCCCCCGTATCTCGTACATCTCGCCGGTCTTCGAGAGGCTTTCGAAAGAGAACTGCTTGTAATAGGGGACATGCGCGGCGGCGGGGACTATCTCCTCCAGCTTTATGTCGCCCCCGGTCAGTATCCAGTCCAGGGCGTCCCCGGACTTTGAGATCATCAGGCTGGGGATGGGGGCCTTGTTGTGGTTGGCCCAGTTGGGAATAAGGCGGGCGTGGACCTTGTAGCCGGCCTCTTCCTTATATATGACCGCTTCCAGCGTCGCGGCCCTGGCGCGCAGCGCGCCTACGGTTATCAAGTCGCCGGAGGCGGGGCGGGTTTTGGCGCGCAGGCTGGCCAGGGGGAGGTCCCCGGACGCCTTAGGGTCGAAATAGAGGTCGCCCTGCAGGTCGAACTCCATGCCGCCCAGCGTAAGTTTATTGTCGTAGGCGAGATGGTTGCCGCCGGCGAAAGAGGCCTTGTCCAGGCCGAGCGCGGCGAAGAGGGGGTCGGAGGCGAATATTTTTGACAGTTCGGCCCATTGTTCCTTTCCGCCGGCCAGGCTCTTGTCCGCCTTTACGGTCTCGTCGAACCTGGAGAGAGGGTCCGGAGCGTGTAAAGCGGCGAAAGACAGCGAAAAAGGGAATAAGAGAACCGACAGCAGCGTAACCGTGAAAAGACGCATGGGCACTCCACGATGAAGGATTTTGGGAACTTCGGGAACATGACAATTATACAACATCGTCGGAGAGAAGGCCCGCGGGAAATGAAAAAGGCGCGGAAGCCGCGCCTTTTGCCGCCGTCCGGACCGCGCCACTTTATTTCGGGGCGTTGACCGAGGCCTTTATCATCTCGTCCCAGCGGGTGTCGCGGGAGAGCGTCAGGTGTTCGTACCGTTCCTTATAGTTCATGTGGAAGTACGGGAAATGGATGGAGATGCCCCAGGCCTCTTTGGATTTGTAGCCTTTGGCCTCGTTGCGGACGACCAGGCCTTCGGCCAGCGCGACTATTACCCCGCGGGCGGCCTCGCTCACCGCGGGCGCGGAGGAATTCTCATGGTACATCTTCATCAGCTGGTAGAGGTCGCGGGCGTCCTCGTCCTCGAAATTGCGCAGGCCGAACTTCTTCCGGTTGTAGAGCTTGAGGTCCTCGGGCGAGGCTTCGACCAGCCGGGCGAAGGCGTCGAGCCGGGCGGCCAGCGCGTCGGCGCGGTCCGGGCGGGCTATGGACATGGTCACCGACTGCTTCTTCTCTCCGTTATAGTAGTCCACGAAGGAGTCCACCACTATGTCGGCCGCGGTCCTGGCGTCGCCGGGGGTCGCGTCGAGCCGGTTCAGGAGCAGCTCGTAATTGTAGCCGGTGCCGGGCGTGGTCTCCTGCGAGCCTACGACATATTCGGCCGTTCCGCGCAGATCGTAGATCACCTCGAAGGTCTGCATCAGGCAGGCGTCGGAGGCGTAGACGTCCACGCCTCCGCCGGCTTTTATGGCCTGGGCGAGCTCGGCGGGGGAGATATGGTTCTTGGAGACCTCGTCGTAGGAGATGCCCTTGTTCTGCGGCGGCGGCTTCACTCCCCGCCAGCCCGAGCCGTGGCCGCCCACTATGAGGAGGTAGCGCCGAGCCGGGAAATTGGACTTGCCCCACTTTATGAAATCGGCCAGCCGGCGCCAGTCGCCGAGGTCGGCGTCGGGGTCATGGGAGAGTACGGGGGAGGTCACGCGCAGCGGGTCGGAATCCTTCTGTATCAGGAAACGGCGCGAGCCGGTCCAGTCGTTCTGCGGCGGCGGCTCCTCCTGCACGCTGGCGAAGGGGTTGAAGACCGGCTTGCCCGGTATGCGGCCCAGCTCGGCCACCACATTGACGCGGCCGGTGGTGCCGGCGGCTTCCATCTCGTTGACGTCGGCTATGGCCTCTATGCCGAGATTGTTGCGGGCGCTGACATAGACCAGGACGGTCCAGTCCTTGGCGTAACGGTCGGCCGCGGGGGCCGCTTCCGCGGGGGCGGGCACGCTTATATCCGCCGGTATGTCGGCGGCGCGCATGGCCGTGAGGTCCGCGCAGAGGGCGGGAGAAAGGGAAATAAAAGAAAGCAAAGCGGAGAGAGGGATGCTTTTATTCATCGTTCATATTTTATAGATTACGGGGCGTCCGGGCATGAGCCATAAGGGCCTCCGCCGGCTGGGCCTTTTGCCGCCCCGGTCTCCTGCCAAAAAGGGGGTATTTTTTGTAGAATAGTCCCTGCGGGTGGTTAGCTCAGCGGTAGAGCGCTGTCCTCACACGACAGATGTCACAGGTTCAAATCCTGTACCACCCACCAGATTTTCACAGCGGTGGTAAGCAGGCCGCGGTGCGGCCTGCGGCAGGATTTGAAAGCCGGAGCCGCGAGCCAGCAGGTGAGGGCCGGCGAAGAGCAAAGCGCGGTGCGCTTTGCGTCCGGCCCGCAAGACCGGAGGCGTTTTTTCAGCGAAAAACGTCGAGGTGGGGCCGCGCAAACCCGCTATGCGGGTTATGCGTGGCGCAGCGGTGGCCTGCGGGTAATCCGAAATCACCATTTCACAGTTCTCACTACGGCGATGGAGTTCGCCATAACCGCCGGAGGGCCGCAGGGCCTCGACAAGGCTGATGACTCCTACATGAAGGAGGAATTGTCATGTTGAGGCTTTTTTTATTGGCGGCGGGCGGCGCGGCGGGTACGCTGGCCCGCTACGGCGTCTCGGTCTGGGCGGACAGGGCGGCCAAAGGCGTTTTCCCGGCCGGCACCATGGCCGTCAACCTGGCCGGTTGCTTCCTGATCGGGGCCGCCTGGGCCCTTTTCGAACGCTCGCTGGTCTCGCCGGGGCAGCGGCTGTTCCTGATGACCGGCTTCCTGGGCGGTTTCACCACTTTTTCCACTTTCGGCCTCGAGACTTTCGCGCTTCTGCGCGAAGGGGAATACTGGGCCGCGGCCGCCAGCGCGGCGGCGAACAATCTTCTTGGGCTTGGGCTGGTGATGGCGGGGTTCTTCTGCGCCAACTTTATGATGGGGAGGACTGCGGCATGAAATTACCCGAGGACGGCAGACTGCTGAGGATATTCATAGGGGAATCGGACAAGGCGGACGGCAGGCCGCTCTACGAGGCGATCGTGCTCAAAGCGCGGGAGCTCAATCTCGCCGGCGCGACCGTGCTGCGCGGGATCATGGGTTTCGGCGCCGACAGCCGCATGCATACCGCCAAATTGCTGGAACTTTCCGAGGACCTGCCGGTCATAATCGAGATAGTGGACGTCAAAGAGAACCTGGACAAGCTGATGCCTTTCCTGGACGAGCAAGTTCAGGAGGGGTTGATAACGCTCGAGGACGTGAAGGTCGTCAAATACCGGTCTTCGTCGCAGCAGGCCTCCTGACCCCGCAGCGGCGGCGCATACAAAGATGCGGCCCCTTAAGGACAGGGTATGGCCGCCGCCGGGCCCCCGGCTATCAAGGATCGTTTTTCGGAAGAACCGCGTTCCCGGCGCTTTCCTTTAAAAGGCGGGCCGGGTCCGCGACTTTTTCAAGGACCAGTTCGCCGCCGTTTGCCGATACTCGCAGCGGCCGGGCGGATTCCAGGGCCTTCTTCAGGAAAGATTCCGGGGTCGTGCCGGGGTCGGTCTGGCAGGCCAGGGCGTAGAGCCCGGCGATGTAGGGCACGGACCAGCTCATGCCGCCGCTGCGGTAGAAGACGTAGTCTTCGTCGCCGGCGGGGGAGGCCGTGGTCCTCGAATCCATCGGCACCAGCAGGGTCTCCTTTAATTTAAATCCGCCGGCGAGAAAGGACTTGCGCCAGAAAAGGCCGGGCCCGTAGGAGGCCGGCTTGTCCGGGTCGGCCAGCGGGTCCCGGCCCAGGCCGGTGAAATCGAAGTCGTAATAAAGTCCGGGCGAGGTGGTGAGTACCAGCACGCCGGCCTTTTTCGCGCGGCCGATGGCTGCCAGCAGTTCCTCCGCCCCGTTCTCGCCCCGCCTGAAGCCGCGCGATATGGAGACGGCGCGTATGCGTTTCGCGGCCGGCAGTGAGCCGCTTATCGCCAGCAGGCGGTCTATGGCCTTCGCCAGCCAGCGGTAATCGATGTTCCCGTCGCCGTCGGAAAAGTCGGTCGCGACATAGTAGAGCTCCGCGTCCGGGGCGACGCCGCAGGTCCGTCCGACGGCTATGGAGGCCACGGCCGCGCCGTGCATGGCCGCGCCGCTTTTCGGCTCGAACATGTGCAGTTCCTCATAGGACCGCAGCTTGTCCGCGTATTCCCGGTGCGTGGTCAGCAGCGGCTGGTCGATGATAGCGATGGAGACGCCCTTGCCGGTAAGCCCCGCCCTGTGCAGGGCGCGTACCCCCAGCCCGGGGTTCTTGCCCAGTTCCATTATCATGGCCGGGTCGAAGCCGGGCGGCAGCGCCGCCGGAAATTTAGTGGAGCCGTCGAAATCGGCGTAGAGCAGGTCGCCCGCCCGGCCGGAGAGGTCGAGGGCCGAGAGATCGCGGCCGCGCAGGTCCATCTGCCACTGGTCGCCCGAGTCCGGAACGTAGGCGGGCAGGGCCTTGAGCGGCCCCCTGTCGAACTTCCAGGCCGCCGGGCGGCGGCAGACGCCGGCGGTGGCGCCGGGGTTGAGGCAGTCCCGGGTTTCCCGCTCCGCCGGCTTCTTTTTCGCACCGGCCATGCGGGCATAGTCCTTTTCGCGCACCAGGACATAATAGCCGGGTTCCATGTCCCGTACGGTATAATCCCCGCTCTTCCATTCGAAGAACATGTATTCGACGCCGCCGATCTTTTTGAAAGTGTAGGCGCTGGCGGTCCCGGCGGCCGGGTTCAGCACCAATCCCTTTGTCCAGGAGATCCCCGGCCGTTCCAGTTTGCCGCCGGGCAGAAAGGCGAGGCCCTTGAAGAACAGGTCGGACGGTACCGGGGCGGCGGGGTTGAACTGCTCCGCTTTCGGCACATAGGCCACGCTGATCCAGCGCCCGAGCACGGCCGGATCGTCGGCGAAGGGCAGGTCGGTATTGTCGATCCTGGCTTGCGCGGCGGAAGCCAGGAAAAAAGGCAGGACGAAAAGCGGTAATTTGCGATAAAGAACCATAAGACCTCCCGGCGGGCCCGGCCCGCCTGCCACGATTCTATTGTTTGTCCCGCGGCAGGTCAACACCAAGATAAAACCTGCCCCTAAGACCTGCGGCCCGGCGCCCGCCGGGCGGAAAAACCACCCGGTTTTTGATATTATAAACAAAACCGATGGCTCTCACGCGAAAAATTCAAAAATCGCGCCGGGGCGAAAGGACCAAATCGAGGGGGACTGCCGATAATCGCGCATGTTCCTTGCAATTCAGCCGAAAAACGGATTTTGGGGAAAGGGAAAACGTAACAAGCGCCTTTTTGGGTTAGCAGTGACTCTTTTACCGGCGAGGTGATCGGATGACGATGAATAAATATTTCCCGGATATCATAGCAAGCCATCCGGAAGCGGATATTCCTGTTGATGGCGTATCATCCCGCCTGATCCAGGCGGGACAACAGCAATTTGTTTTTATGCACTTTGATAAGGATGTGGAGGTCCCGGAACATTCTCATGAAGCACAATGGGGCGTGGTCTTGGATGGGGTAATGGAATTGACAATTGCGGGGGAAAAAATTAATTTAAAAAAGGGTGACACTTATTCCATTGATAAAAACGTAAAACATTCGGCGATAATTAAAAAGGGCTACGCCGACTTGGCTTTGTTTAACCAAACTGACAGGTATAGGGAAAAAGTGCCAGCTTAGGTTTGTAAAATGGCAAAGGGTGGCGGAGTGTAGATGTGACGGTTGATTCGGGAATATAACATGATTTGGGCATGGCATGGGGCCGCCGGGAGATCGGCGGCTTTTTTATTGCGATAGGGTGCTGTTTGGGGAAAATATTCCCGGCAGTGATTTGAAGTATCTATTTGTATGTGGGTACAAAGACTAATTATACCTGTTGGTCTCTTCTGGACCAGACGAGATGTTGTATCGAAGCCCAGGCCGGCAGCCGGGGCGAAAGGGCCAAGTCGAGGGGGGACTGCCGATAATCGCGCTTATGTTCCCTACAGGTCAAGGCCTCCCTGGCCAGGTATTGGATCCCTCCGCGCCCGCGAAGAACGCGGGCGCCCCTGTCAGCACTCCTTAAATCCTATCTTCCTGAAGAACCAGATGGCCGGGCACCAGCCGGTGAAGGCCGACTGCAGCAGGTTGACGCCGACGAAGGCGGTCAGCCACAGCCAGCGCATGTCGGCGTAAACGGCCAGTCCCAGGCTGAGCAGGACCATGAACCCCGCCAGCAGCCGCAAAGCTTCTCCCATTTTCATATAGTGCCTCCTTTATTCGCCGGTCGCGCCCAGCGCGTCCGCCGAGTGGACGGAGCCCTGCCCGTATTTCCTGTCCCGGCGCTCGAATATCCAGATCAGCGTCCAGGCATAGGCCGCGGCGAAGGCCCCGGAGTAGAGTGTCATCCCTATCAGCACCCGCTTATTCTATAAATAAAAGCCGTACGCGGGGGGCGGCCGGGTTATGAAGCGTGCCATATAGGTGCTGCGCGACGGGGCCACACTTAGGTGTGATTTTCCGGCAGGGGGAGGGTGCGGCATGGTTCGAAGAAGTCCAGGGATTTGTCGTAAGTGGTGCTCTGCAGTTCCATCAGCCCCAGCAGGGAGTGGAAAATATTGTCGTGAGAGAACTTTCCTTTTAGGGCTTCCTTTTTCATGCACGCGTAGTTTATGTGGTCCTCTCTTTTCATCGTTTCCGACATCCATATATGCATGGGAACCCTGGTCTGTTCGGCCGGGGCTATGGCGAACGGCAGGCTGTGCAGGTACAGGCCTTTCTCTCCCAGCGATTCTCCGTGGTCGGAAACATAGAGCAGACCGGATTCGTATCGCGGGTATTTTTTTAGTATCCCTATCGCCTTTGAAAGGACATAGTCGGTGTAAACTATAGTGTTGTCGTAGGTGTTGATCAGCGCTTCTTTTGAACAGTTCTGTATGTCCTGCGTTCCGCAGACGGGTTTGAATACCTCGAATTCCGCGGGATACCGCCTGTAATAAGCCGGCCCGTGGGACCCTATCAGGTGCAGCACGATGAACGTGTCTTTTTTTACGTTCCTGAGCCGCTCCTCGAGCCCTTCCAGCAGCACTTCATCGTGGCAATAGTCGCCGTCGCAATGCTTCGGGTCTTTCCGGGGGTTGGTGGTATGGGTTTCGACTCTCTTGCAGACATTCTTGCATCCGCTGTCGTTCTCTTCCCAGAAAACATCGTATCCGGTGTTCTTAAGTAAGTCCACGAGGTTTTCCCTGTAAGGCTCGTTTGCGGCGGAAAAATCCTTTCGGCCGGCGGAGGAAAAGATTATAGGGACGGATATGGCCGTGGATGTGCCGCCGGAGGTGGTGTCTTTAAAGTTGATGATATCCAGTTTTTCCATGTATGGATTGGTCTTTCGGTGGTAGCCGTTAAGAGAATAGTTCATGGCGCGCGCGGTTTCGCCTATGACGACTACGAAGACTGTTATGTAGTCATCCTCATATGGGACGTGTTCGGCTTCCGGATCCAGGAGTTCGAGGTTCTTGTCGGCTTTGCGCATCGCCTCTCCGTAGCGGAACGCGGAATAGAGGGTGTTGACCGGACTGATAAGCTTGCGCGCCTCCCTGTGATTCCTCCACCAGGGGGCGTATGTTCTGTAGGTCAGGGGGACAAGCGCTGCGATCGCAAGTATCGCCAGAAGCACGCTTTTGCCCCTCTGTCGGAGTTCCTTTAGCGGGGGGCTGAATTCCAGCCCGCAGGCGTATATAAGAGCGGAAGGGAGAAGTCCCAGGACCATGAACCAGATAACAGCTTTGGGATTTATAACATCCAGGCTTTCGGCTGCCGTGGTTTGAAGGACATTGCGCAGCATGTCCACGTCAAAGAAAACGTTGAAAGCGTGCATATAGTAACTCAATGCCGCCGCGAGAAGGATAAGGACGATGAGCAGGGGCTTTGCGGTGTGGGGCCAGATGATCAGGTTGAAAATAATAAGGAAAGCGGCGGAGAGGGCCGCGAAAAGGCCGGCGATATAGAGCAGGCCCGGCAGCCCGGCCGCCGGGGGGTGCTGTATCAGATATTTCCAGAAGGCGGTGTTAAGAAAAAGCGAAAAGAAGATGGCCGTTATCGTGATATAAGAACGGCTTGAAATCTTTAGTCTCGCGCGGATGTGCCGGAGTCGGGAGAATATTGGCATGGATGTTCCCTGGGAATATTATAGATAATCGCCCCCCCTTGGGGGGGGCGAGGGGCGAAGTATTTGTATAATTTTGTCACGTTCCCAATCAGGCAGCAAGGAATGATATGTTCCGAAAAATCTCTGTCTCTAAATACACACGCGGATGTGCCGCGCCGGTCCTCCTCGCCGGTTCCCTGTTCTCCTGTCCGTCTTTCGTGTCCGCGACGGACCGGGACGGGGGCGGCGGTAACGCGGAGAGGAACCTTTTTAACAACACGGCCACGGTCCTTACCGCTCCCCTGAGCTGGGAGAAGAACGACTGGCGCCGCTTCGGCACGGTCGCGGGAGTGACGGCCGGGACCCTGTTCATAATCGATAAGAACCACGACAACTACACCAAGAACATCGGCGGCGACGTGGACTACATCTCGGAGAAAGCGAAGTTCTTCGGGGACGGGCTTTTCATACTGCCGTTCTGCGGCGCCGCTTACGCCTACGGCAAGCTGACGGGCAGGACCAGGCTTCCCGAGGCCGCGGCCGCGGGCGCGCAGAGCTATCTCATCTCAGGCCTGGTCGTGACCATGATAAAGTTCGCCGTACACCGTCCCCGGCCGAACAAGGGCGGCGAGTACAGCGGTTTCGAGGAGCAGAGCTTTTTCTCCGGGGAGAACCTCTCCTTCCCGTCCGGGCATACCGCTTCGGCCTTCGCCGTGGCCTCGGTGACCGGCTATTATTACGGTGACAGCCCCTGGAAGGTGGGCACGGCCTATGCCCTCGCCGGCCTTGTGGGGTGGTCGCGGTTCAACGACCATGACCATTGGCCGTCGGATGTTTTCGCCGGCGCGGCTTTAGGCTACTATATCGGGAAAAAAGTCTCAGCCCTTAACAACGGCGGCGCGGACGGCCTGTCCCTGGTCCCTGTCGATATCCCCGGCGGCCAGGGCTTCGGGCTGGCCAGCCGTTTCTAATCCCTATATCCTCTTCATCGCGATGATCCCGGCCCTGTCCGGGCCGATGTCCGGCAGTATGAGCGCGGAATCCTTACCTTTTCCTCCGCCGAACTCGCCCTGTGAGCGCCGCGCCGCTATCTTGCCCATGGAATAACCTATCGAAAGGGCCAGCGGGTAGTCGCTGGCCCAGTGCACGCCGTTATTCATCATCTGGAAAGCCAGCAGCGACATCAGGGTATATCCCACGGGCTTTATGGCCTTATATTCCGGGTAGTTGGTGGAGATGACGGTCACGGTCATCATGGCCGTCATCAGGTGTCCGGACGGGAAAGCGTCGTAAAAAGCGACATGCTTGTTGTAGTCCGACTGGTTCGGGAAGAAATGCCAGACGCCCCTGTCGGCGGTGGCGACGAACGGGCTCTGGCGTCCCGTGCTGCGCTTGAGGATCTGGCCGATGACCGCCGTGGTCCCCAGCCCTTCCATCAGGGCGTAGCCGGTCCTGACGGCCCTCGGACTGTCGGCTATGTAGCCGTAGGCGTAGAACCCGGCCAGGATGGATGAATGGACCCAGCCGTCGCCCAGGAAGTAGAGAGTGGATCCCGTATCTGCGGGGCCCCTGAAAAGGGACAAGCTGCCGGCTTTTATGTAAGGAGTGGTCCTGTCCTCGTTGCCCAGTCCGAGCTTGCGGCCGAAGCGCTGCATCTCGTCGATTATCTTCTGGTCGTAGTAGATGAGTATGCCGGTCGCCGCGGCTATGCCCAGCGCGGGTTTTATGTTCTCTTTCCTGAAAGTCTCTTTGCCGTATATCTTGAGGTCGGAAAAAACATTTCCGGGCAGAGCGGTCAGTCGCTGGTAATCCGTTGCGTTCTGGAGGGCAGTTTCGGTCGTGCCGGCGGCGCCGGCGGGGGAGGTGAAATTCGGGGACGCGAGCAGGAGCGCTGCTGTCAGAAGGGTGATGCGGTTCATGCGAAGAATCTCCTTAATGGAGATTAAACAAAAAAACAGGGTGGGATAGGCGGCCCGGGGCGGTTATGGCCCCGGGCCTGGTCTAGCATTCCTTCAAGCCTATCTTCCTGAAGAACCAGATGGCCGGGCACCAGCCGGTGAAGGCCGACTGCAGAAGGTTGGCGCCGACGAAGGCCGTCAGCCATAGCCAGCGGATATCAAGATATACCGCCAGCCCCAGGCTGAGCAGCACCATGAATCCCGCCAGCAGCCTCAGAGCTTCTCCCATTTTCATATAGTGCCTCCTTTATTCGCCGGTCGCGCCCAGCAGTTCATCGGTCTCTTCCAGGTTGCGGGGAGGCTCGCGCAGTTCCTTCTCCTTGCCTTTGAAGGCCATGTGGTAGAGCACCGGCACGGCCACGCGGCTGAGCAGCGTCGCCGCGATCTGGCCGGCTATCAGAGAGATGGCCAGGCCCTGGAAGATCGGGTCGAAGAGTATCACGCCCGCGCCGACGATGACGGCCAGGGCGGTCAGCAGCATCGGGCGGAACCGCACCACGCCCGCGTCGATGACGGCTTTCTCCAGCGGAGCGCCTTCTTTTATCTTAAGCTTTATGAAGTCCACCAGTATGATGGAGTTGCGCACCACTATGCCCGCCGAGGCGATGAAGCCGATGGCCGAGGTGGCCGTGAAGAAGGCGCCCATGCCCCAGTGCGCGGGGATGATGCCGATGAGCGCCATCGGTATGGCCGCCATGATGATGAGAGGCGTGAGGAAGTCCTCGAACCAGGCTACGACCAGTATGTAGATGAGTATAAGCACCAGCGCGAAGGCCAGGCCCAGGTCGCGGAACACCTCGTAGGTGATATGCCACTCGCCGTCCCATTTGATCGCGGTCTCGGCCGAGGAGGCCGGCTGGCGGGTGAAGTACTGGTTTATCGCGCCGCCGCGCGCTTTTGCCAGGGCGTCTATCTCCTTGCGCAGGTCCAGCACGGCGTAGACGGGGCTCTCGGTGCCGCCGGCTATTTCGGCCGTCACGTAGGCCACGCGCTGCAGGTTCTTGTGATATATCGGCCTGTTCTCCAGCCCGTTCTCGGCCCGCACGAAACTGGCCATCGGTATGGCCGTGCCGTTGGGCGAGAAGAACTTGATGTCTTTGAGTGTGGCCAGTTCCCGGCGCTTGGACGGGGGCAGGCGCAGGCGGATATCCACGACCTCGCTCTCGTTCTCCACGTGCGCCGAGTCTATGTCGGCGCCGTAGAGCGACATCGCGGCGGTCTGGGCTATGTCGGCCGCGGCCACCCCGTTGAGCGTGGCCTTCTGGCGGTCCACCACCAGCCGGGTTATGAGCTGCGGTCCGGGGATGTACGAGTCCACGTCCACTATGCCGGGAGTTTTTTTGAGCAGCTCCATTATGTCCCCGGCCAGGGCCAGCTGGTTCTTCGGGTTGGGGTCGAAAACCTCCACCACTATGGTCGAGAGCACCGGCGGGCCGGGGGGGACTTCCGCCACCTGCACGCGGGCGCCGTACTTGTCGGCTATCGCCTTGAGCGGCGTCCGGACCGCCAGGGCTATGTCGTGGCTCTGGCGCTTGCGGTCGTGCTTGTCGGCGAGGTTGACCTGTATGTCGGCCTGGTGGGACTCGCTGCGCATGAAGTAATGCCGCACGAGGCCGTTGAAGTTGTAGGGAGCCGAGGTGCCGGCGTAGATCTGCAGGTCGCGCACTTCGGGTACGCCGGCCAGGTATTCCGCCATCTCCCGCGCGGCCTTCTCCGTGCGCTCCAGCGACGAGTCCTCGGGCATATTGATGACCACCTGGAACTCGTTCTTGTTGTCGAAGGGCAGCGTCTTGAAGATGACCATCCTGGCGCCGACCATGGCCAGGGTGCCGGCCAGCAGGAGGGCGGTGAAACCGATGAAGGCCTTGCCGGCCGCCGGCTTGTAGATGAGTTTCTCCATCAGGCGGCGGTAGAGCCGGTCCAGCAGGCCTTCCCTGTCGTGCTCGCAGTGCTTGAGCGGCCAGCGCTTCACGATAACGGCGTAGAGCCAGGGCGTGAAGGCGAAGGCCACGCCGAGGGAGAAGAGCATGGCGACCGAGGCGCCTATCGGTATCGGCCGCATGTACGGCCCCATCAGGCCGCTGACGAAGGCCATGGGCAGTATCGAGGCGATGACGGTCCAGGTGGCCAGTATGGTCGGGTTGCCCACCTCGTCCACGGCGTCTATGATGTTGCGGAAGAGGGACTTGTCCTTGTTCATCGCGCAGTGGCGGTTTATGTTCTCCACCACCACTATTGCGTCGTCGACCAGGATGCCTATCGAGAAGATCAGCGCGAAGAGCGTGATGCGGTTGAGCGTGTAGCCGTAGAGGAAATAGACCAGCATGGTCAGCGCCAGAGTGACCGGTATGGCCACCAGCACGACGAGCGCCTCGCGCAGTCCCAGCGTGAAGGCGATGAGCAGCGTGACCGAGACCGTGGCCAGCAGCATGTGGAAGATGAGCTCGTCGGACTTGGCCTTGGCCGTCTCGCCGTAGTTGCGCGTGACGGTGACGTTGACGCCGTCGGGTATCGCGCGGCCCTTCATGCCGTCGACCTTGGCCAGGATCTCGCGCGCCACCGCGGTGGCGTTGGCCCCGCGGCGCTTGGCCACGCTCAGCGTGACCGCGTCGCGCAGCGCGCCGTCTTTGACCGGCGAGGCGGGGCCCTGCTTTATGGAGACCGACCGCTCGTCCTCGTCCGGGCCGTCCACTATCCTGGCGACCTGGGAGAGCTTGACGGGCTTGCCGTCGTAAACGCCGATCACTATCCCGCCCAGGTCCTCCGCCGAGCGGATGAAGGCGTCGGTCTCGGCCAGCAGTTTTTCGCCGCCGATATTATAATGGCCTGCCGGCAACTTAGCGTTGGACATCTTTATGATGCCGGCCAGCTGGGGAGGCGTGAGGCGGTGGCGCGCTATGGCCGCCGGGTCGAAATGGACTATGAACTGGCGCTTGTGGCCGCCTATGATGCGGGTCTCCGAGACGTCGTTGACCGCGTTTATCTCCGTCCGTATCTTCGCCGCCGTGCGGCGCAGGTCGTAGCCGTCGAGGCCCTCGCCCCAGAGGGTCAGCGCCAGCACCGGCACGTCGTCTATGCTGCGGTATTTTATCAGCGGCTGGCCGGCGCCGCGCGGCACCAGGTCGCTGTTGTCGAAGGTCTTGGAGTAGATCAGGCTGGAGGCCTTCTCGGGGTCGGTGCCCACCTCGAAGCGCACGGTGAACATGGCGAAGTTGGGGAAGGCCGTGGAATAGACGTATTCCACTCCCGGGATCTCCCATAGCTTGCGCTCGCCTGTCTCCACCAGCTGCTTCTCTATCTCCGCCGGCGTGGCTCCGTGGAACGGCACCATGACGTCGAACATCGGGACGTTGATCTGCGGCTCCTCCTCGCGGGGGAGTTTGAGCGTCGAGAACACGCCCAGCAGGATGAAGGTCAGTATGAGTATCGGCGTGAGCCGGGAGTTTATGAAGCCGCGGGCCGTATTCCCCGCCATGCCGTAGAGGTTCTTGCTCATGGGTGCTCCCCTTATTTCGCGGCCACGGCCGCGGCTATCTCCGAGACGGCCTTATCGTCTAGCGTCTCGGACGCCAGCCTGAGCTGGGCGTAGAAAAGGTTTATCTTGAAAAGGTTCTCGTAGTAAGCCGACTTGGCCTCCAGGACGGCCTGCTCGGCGCGCAGCACTTCCATCACGCTCTGCCGCCCCTGACGGTAGAGCGGGCGGAACAGTTCCAGCGATTGGCGGGCCTTCTCGTGCGTGAGGGCGGCGTCGCGGGCCGACTCGACCGCGCCCATGTAGCTCTGCCAGGCCGAGGCCACCTCGGCCGCCGCGCGGCGCCTGAGTCCCGCGGTTTCCGCTTCCTGCGCCCGCAGGCCGGCGCTGGCCGCGCGCGACCTGGCCGACCAGCCGGGATCGCCTATCGGCAGCGTGAGCCGCAGGCCGTAGAGGCCGGCCGATTTGAAGTCCGAAAGGCTGGCCGAGTTGGCTTCCAGTACGCCGAAAGCCTCGACCACCGGCAGTATCGAATTCTTCTGCAGCGAGGCCCAGGCCCCCGCGGCTTTCTCCGCTTCGGCGGCGGCTTTCAGGTCGGCCCGGCCCGACAGGGCGCCGGCCAGGTAACCGTTCTGGGCGCCCACGCCGAAATCGGCCTCGTCCAGCCGGCCCGCCGGCTCGAAGGCCGTGTCCTTGGGCCGGCCGAGCATGATGTTGAGCTTCTCCCTCTCCAGGTCGTAAGCCCGGCGCCACTGGCTCCTGTAGGCTTTGAGGCCGGCCAGTATGGCTTCGGCCGCGTAATAATCGGAGCCCAGCACCATACCCTTCTCGCGAAGGCTGTCCGCCGTCTCCATTTCCTTTTCGGAGTCGGCCACGGCCGCCTCCACGGTCTCCAGCAGATGCCGCCGCAGCAGGGCGGTCAGCCACTGGTGCACCAGCGAGAAGCGCACGCCCGCCTCGGCCCTCGCCGAGGCGGCTTCGAGCGCTCTCGCTCCTGCCTCCCTCATTTGTATCCCTTTGGAGATCGCCAGGCCGGTGAAAAGCGGGACCCCCGCCTCCAGCGAGGCCTGGTAATTGCCGACCGGCTCCGGGTCGTTTATCGTGGCCATCGAGGCCATGCTGAAAGTGCCCTGCTTCATGGCCGAGGCGAAGGCGTAGACCGGCTCGTCGCCGCGCGTATAGGCGGACTTCACCGCCAGCCGCGGCAGGCGGTTGCCTTTGGCCTCGTCCAGCAGGGCGCCGGCCTCCGCCTTTTTGGCCCGCATCAGCTCCAGGTCGCTGCTGGCCCGCAGCCCCTCCCTGACGGCCTCTTCGAGGCCCAGCGCCGACGCCTGCAGGGGCAGGGCGGCGGCCAGCACGTACGGAAAAATCGCGATTTTGAACATATTTCCCTCCGGCGGCCCTTCGCCGCCTCCCTTGAGATGCGGGCAGGCCTGAAAAGTTTCACCACGCGGCCTCCGCAGCCTTGACAGGCCGCCTATCTCTGCTATACTTTTAAAGCCGGTGGGGCTTAGGTCCTATATGTGGATAGGACTTTAGGCTGGCCGGCATTTAGGACTTAGGGCCTTTGATTAAAGTCAAATCATGGGGCAAAATATATCCAAGAGCGTGTTATGAAAAGACCATCGACCATATTCCTTCTGCTGACGCTGCTGGCGCCCTCGTTCGCCGCGGCGCAGGATCCCGCCTTCGACACCGTATCCGTGCTCGAGGACGGGATGAAGGTCATAATGACCCGCGGTAATATGCCGGAAGCCGCGCCTGTGCCGGTCGACAGCGCTACCGCTCCGGCCCCGGAGCGCGAATGGCTGGTCCTGGTCTTCATCAGCGGCGTCAACGACCTGGGGATACTGGGCTATGCCCATAAGGACCTCAACGAGATGGAGCAGGTGGGTTCCACCGATCAAGTGACGGTGGTGGCGGAATACAGCGTGCTCTCGGTAGAGGGCGCCGACAGGGACCTGGCGTTCCAGCGCGGCTCCAAAACGCTGCTGATGCAGCGCGACGACGATACCGCCACCGTGACCTCGCCCGAGATACACGCCAGCGACGACATGGACATGGGCAGCTGGAGGCATCTCGCCAGGTTCGCCCGCCGCGCCATACTTAAGTTCCCGGCCAAAAAGGTCATGCTGGTGGTCTGGAACCACGGGTCCGGAACGCTGGGCATCGCCAACGACGATGTCAGCGGGGCCAAGATAGGGATAAAAGACCTGGGCCGCGCCCTGGAGCAGATAAAGTCCTCCCTGAACGGCTCGAAACTGGACATTTTCGCCACGGACGCCTGCCTGATGCAGATGGCCGGCGTCGCTTACGAGCTCAAGGACCACGCCGAGGTGATAGTCGGTTCCGAAGAGGTGATCTCCGGCCCCGGCTACCCTTACCATACCATGCTGGAGGCGCTCAACGCCGCCCCGGGCATGGACGCCGAAGCGGCCGGCCGGGCGCTCGTCTCCCGCTACGGCGCCGCCTACCCCCGTTCCGGCTCCACTCTTTCGGCCCTGCGCGCCTCGCGCCTGGACGGTTTCGTCAGGCGCCTCGACGCCTGGACCTCCGCGCTGATGGCGGACGAGGCGGCCATGGCGGCGGCCGCTTCCGATGAGGTGATCAACGATACCTTCTATTTCCGCATGCCGGATTCCAAGGACCTCTGCGATTATATAGACGCCTTGTCCTTCAAACTTCCCGCGGACTCCCCCGCGCTGGCCGCGGGAGACGCTCTTAAGGAATACATAAAAAGGGACCTTCTCGTCGCCGCCGTGTCGGGCGCCGGGACCCATCGCCAGGAAGCCTGGCCGTACACCGGCCGGACCCACGGGCTGGCCATATATATCCCTTTCCGCATATACGATTCGGAGACCTACGAGTCGCTGGCTTTCGCCGCCGGCTCCGGTTGGGACGATTTCCTGCGGGCCCTGATGCGCCGGAGGATGAACTGAGGCGGCTATGGACTTCCTGAAGACCATCCGCCCCGGTCTGACCGCGGCCCTGCTTGCGGCGCTGCCCGCGGTCTGCGCCGCCGCCGAGGGTCTGACCGAGGCGCAGGCGGAGCGGATGAACGCCTACGAGGCGGGCATCTCCAGCGCCAACCCGTCCGCCGCGCGCCGTTTCCTGGCGGAGAGGAATCTCCTGGACAAGATCCGCGCCATCGATATCGAGCGCGCTTCCGCGCTGATAGCCAGGGCCGAGGCTCTCCGGGACCTGGAAGATCTTTTCAGGCAGAACTGGCGAGCGGCCGACGCCAACAGGCTGAGCGAGGCGCTCGAGATACGCATGGACGTCAACAAACCGCTTTCCGAGGTCGGCGTGGGACCGGAGCCGGAGAAACTGCTGCCGTGGCTGCGGACCTATAAAAGGACGCTGACCCCGGAGCTCGAACTCACGGCCGAAAAAGCCATACGCAAGTGGGAGGTGGTCTTCGGCACCGTTACCACCTCTTTCCGCATGAACTGGGGGCAGGCGGCCGACAGGCCCGCCTACGGGATACATAACGCGGTCGGCGTGAACAGGGACGACTGGCGCGGCTGGACGCTGCGCGAGCGCAACGCCGTCATGGCCCGGCTCTCGCGCGACCCGGCCTTCCTGGGCTTCAGCGATGAAGCCCAGGTGAGCCGCCGTGAACTGCAGGACCTGCAGAACGCGGTGGACGCGGCCCGGGACTCGGGCGCGCTCACCCCGGAGCAGCTGTCCGCTCTCGACGGCAAGTCGCTCCAGGAGCAGGCCTACCTGCTCGGCAATTTCTTCGACGGCGGCGCGGCGGTGCCGGCCGACATACAGGCCAGGATAAACTCCGCCAGGGCTTCGCTGCCGACGGAAGTGCTGACCAGCGAGCAGCGCGCGCTGCTGGGCGACATGCTGGAGACCTCCGTCCTGCGCGAGGTCAGGGGCACGGCCGCCGGCGACCGGGTCGCGGCCTTCTACGCCCGCGACGCGCGGCTCAATATCGTGGTGGCCCCCTGCGGCGGCTGCGATTCGCGCTACGACGCCTCCACCCGCTCTATCACGGTGGATTCGGAGGCGGTGCAGCAGTTCCTGCGCCTGCGCGGCTACAGCGCCGAGTCCCTGATGCGCGACCCCGCCCAGCTGGCGGAACTGACCCGCTATCTCGCTCCCGCCGTGGTCCGCGAGTCCTCCCATCAGATGCAGGCCAAGTGGGCCGCGGACCGCGGGCTCTATCTGCCCAATACCCAGGAGGCCGAGATCGAGGCTTCCACGCTGGAAGCGACCTACACGCTGGAGAAACTGCGCGGCGACGAGGCCTTCCGGACCCTGTTCACGGACCTGCGCGGCCCCTCCTCCTACGCCCAGAAGCGGCTGGACATAGCGACCACTTTCGAGAAGAGCGGCTCGCGCAAGTTCGGCAGCGTGATGCGGAGCATGTACTACGCCTCCACCCCGTCGCTGGCCGCGGCCGCTTCCCAGGTGCTGTCCGCCGTCAACGGCGAGCTGACCCGCCGGGCCGCCCTCTCGCGGGAAGAGCGGGACGAACTGGACGCGCTGGGCCTGCCGCTCGCGGACGCGCTGCAGATGCAGGCCGACGAGCTGGCCGGCTCGGTCCGCGACCTGAAAACTTCGGCGCTCACGGAGATACGGGCCGACCTGAACGACCTGCGGACCTATACGGCGCATTACAGGGGAGAGACCGAATGGGGCCGCTCCGTCAAGGAAACTCCCGCCAAGACCGGTAAAGGCGCCGCCGTGCCGGTGCCGGGGAGCGCTTTATGACGCGCCTGGCCGCCGCCGTCCTCGTCTGCCTTTCCGCGGCCCTCGCGGCCAAGGACGCCCCGCAGGCGCCCAAATACAGGGATTTTAAGATGGACGGCGGATATTTCTCCTGCGAACTGCCGGCCGACTGGCAGTTCACCCACGACGAAGCCTACCAGGAGGAGGACGGCATCTACGGGGTAGAGCTGACCGCGCCCAAGGCCGGCAAGGCCCCGGCGGTCATCTACGTCACCTATTACGCCCAGGGCAACGCCGATTTCAAGGACAAGGACGACTTCATAAAGCGCAATTCGAGGAACGCCCTCGGCGAGACCAAAAGCCCGACCGAGACCTATGGCCCGGTCAAGAAGACCGCCGTGGGCAAGGCGAAAGCCGCGGCGTTCACCATGGTGAACGAGGAGAAGAGGTTCCTTTACCCGGAGAGCAGGTCGGAAGAAAGCGTCGTTATGAAGGAGATGTTCTACGTGGTGCCGGCCGCGAAGGGCGGCGGCTTCCACGTGCTGCATTTCTCGGCCGCCAAGGCCGATTACGGGAAGTACCTGCCGGTGTTCAGGCGGCTCGCGGATTCGTTCAAGGGCGTGTAGCGCCCCCGGAGAGAACTGGCCCCGCCCGAAAGGCGGGGGTTCGACGGAAGCTGCGCGGGTTCAGCGCAGCTTCTTCTTTTTGAGGTGGGCTATGAGTTTAGCGGGATAGTCGGTGATGATGCCGTCCACGCCGTAGGAGACGGCCAGGTCCCACTCCTCCTCGGAATTGAGGGTCCACGGCACCACCTGTATGCCGGCCTTCTGCGCCTTTTTCACGGCCTCCGCGTTTATCCATTTGAAGTAGGGGCTCCAGATGTCGGCCTTCGAGCCGCGCACGACCGAATCCGGGTCCAGCAGGTTGTCGGTCGTCAGCTGTGCCGTTCTAACGGAAGGGGCGATCTTCTTCATCTCCACCAGCGTGCGGTAATCGAAGGACTGGACCACCGTCCGTTTCTCCACGCCGTGTTTTTTCAGTACGGCCGCGACCAGCCGGGCGAAGTCGGCCGGCGCGGGGGCCAGCTCCGGTTCGCCGGGAGAGAGCTTGGTCTCTATGTTGAAACGGACCCGGGCGGCGGCCGGGTGGTTGGACGCCTTCGCGTAGGCAAGCACCTCGTCCAGCGTGGGGATGCGGGTGCCGGGCACCGGGGTCTGTTCCGGGAAGCGCGGGTTCTTCAGCGAGCCGCAGTCGTACTCTTTCAGTTCCTTGAGCGTCAGCGAGCGTATGGCCACCGGCGACTCCATCTTCGCGCCGCCGGGGCCGAGGCAGATGACCGGGCCGACGTACGGGTCGTGCGAGACGACTACGATATTGTCCTTCGTTACGCCCAGGTCGAATTCCAGGACGTCGACGCCGGCGCGCAGCGCTTCCTCGAAGGCGGGTATCGTGTCCTCGGGGTGGGTGCCGCGCGAGCCGCGGTGCCCCTCCACCCAGACCCGGCGCACCCCTTCCGCGGAGGCCGAGGCCGCCATCATGAGCGCTATGAGCGCGAGAGCCGTCTTCTTCATATCAATTCCCCTTTTACCTGAGTTTGCAGTCCTGGTGATGCGTGCGCCAGGTGAAAGCCAGCAGTATTATCGCCAGGGCGCAGGAGGCCAGCAGCAGAAGAAAGCCGCCGTCCCAGCCCCATTTGTCCACCACGCGGCCCATGCCGAGCTCGGCTATGACCGCGCCGCCCATGTAGCCGAAAAGCCCCGTGAAGCCGGCGGCGGTGCCGGCCGCCTTCTTGGGCACCAGGTCCACGGCGCTCACGCCGATGAGCATGACCGGGCCGTAGATGAGGAAGCCGATGACGAACAGCGCGGCCGAATCCACCATGAAATTGCCCGCCGGGTTCTTCCAGTACACCCAGACCGCGACGGTCACCAGCAGCATGTAGATGACCGAGACGGGGCCCCTGCGGCCGCCGAAGAGCCGGTCCGAGGCCCAGCCGGCCAGCAGCGTGCCGGGGATGCCGGCGTACTCGTAGATGAAGAACTGCCAGCGCGCCATGTCGGCCGGGCATTGCTTGACCTGCGTGAGGTAGGTGGGCGCCCAGTCCAGCACGCCGTAGCGTATGACATAGACGAAGACGTTCGCCGCGGCGATGAGCCAGAGCATTTTATTCCTGAAGACGAAGCGGGTGAAGATCTCCTTGGCCCCCAGTTCGCGCTCCGGGTCGTCCACGCAGGTGTCGGGCCGGTCGCCGGTATGGTCCTCGATGGCCGGCAGGCCGCAGCTCTGCGGCGTGTCGCGCAGGAAGACGGCTATCAGCAGGCCCATGCCTATCGACATCAGCGCCGGCACGTAGAAGATCAGGTAGAAGGGCAGGCGGTCGCCGAGCAGCGCGCCCAGCGACAACGCCGCCGCCAGCGCCAGCGCCCAGTTGATTATCGGCCCGACTATGCCGCCGCCGACATTGTGCGCCAGGTTCCAGATGGCGAACTTGGTGCCGCGCTCGGAATCGCTGAACCAGTGCGTAAGCGTGCGCGCGCAGGGCGGCCAGCCCATGCCCTGCACCCAGCCGTTGACGAACCACAGCGCCGTCAGCGCCCAGAGCGCCGAGGTCAGCGACGGGAACACCAGGTTTATCGCCCCCGAGAGTATCAGGCCGGTGGCCATGAAATAGCGCGGGTTGGAGCGGTCCGAGACATTGCCCATCACGAACTTGCTCAGACCGTAAGCGACCGAGAGCGCCGCCGCTATCAGGCCTACGTCGCCCTTGGAGAAGCCGAACTCGCTTATCAGGTAGGGCTTGGCCAGCGAGAAGTTCTTGCGGACCAGGTAGAACCCGGCGTAGCCGAAGAAGATGGTCAGCATCACCTGCCAGCGGAGCTTTTTATACTCGGGGTCTATCTTTTCCTTCGGCAGCGGAGCGATGAACTTCGCGGGCCGGTATATCGAGAGGAATTTGTCCAGCATGAGGCTCCTTAGATGCCCGTTTCGCAGGCGCGCCTGTCCTGCGGGTCTTCCGCGCCGCCCAGTGACAGCAGCAGGTTCAGCAGCACGGCCAGGACCGTGCCGAAGGCTATGCCGGCTATGTTCACGCCGGCGACCGTGATGCCCTTCACCCCGAGGCCGGTGGCCGCTATGAGGGAGGCGCCGGCGATTATCAGGTTCTTATGCGAGCAGAAATCGACTTTCGCGTCCAGCCAGATCTTCACGCCCATCAGCGCTATCAGGCCGTAGAGGATCAGCGTGACGCCGCCCAGCACCGGCGCGGGGATGGCCTGTATCAGCGCGCCGAACTTGGGGCAGAGGCCCAGCAGCACGGCGATGCAGGCCGCGGCCACGAAGTTATAGACGCTGAAGACGCGGGTTATCGCCATCACGCCCATGTTCTCGGCGTAGGTGGTCTGCGGCGTGCCGCCGCCCATCGCCGAGACGAAAGAGGCGACGGCGTCGCCCATATAGGCCCGGCCGAGATGAGGGTTGAGGTCGCGCTTCATATAGCCGCCGATGGCCTCGATATGGCCCTTGTTCTCGGCGACCAGCACCACGAAGACGGGGGCTATGACCAGAAGTGCGGGCAGCGAGAAAACGGGCGACCGGAAAGGCGGCAGGCCCAGCCAGGGCGCGTTCACCACGGCGGCCCAGTTCTCCGGGCTTATCAGCCCCAGCCAGGCCGACAGTACGCAGCCGGCGACGACGCCGGTGAGTATCGGCAGCAGGCGCAGGAAGCCGCGCGCGTAGATGGAGACCGCAGCCGAGGCGAGGAAGGTGAAGGCGGCGGCCCCGAAGACCAGGTAATCATGGCGGGTCGCGAGAACGAAGTCCGCGTTGACGGCGTTCTGCACGGCCGAGCCCGCCAGGTTGAGGCCGATGAGCGCCACCACCGAACCGGTGACCACGGGCGGCATCAGGCGGTCTATCCAGCCGGACCCCTTTTTCATAGTGTAGGCCCCGGCCAGGGCGTAGAGCAGCGCCGCCCCGGCTATGCCGCAGAGCGCGGCGGGTATGCCCTCGGGCCGGCCGCCGGTCACGGCCAGCACGGGGCCGATGAAGGCGAAGGAGGAACCCAGGTAGCTGGGCACCTTGAAGCGCGTTATCGCTATGAAGATGAGCGTGCCGACGCCGGAGAAGAACACGGCGGTCTGCGGGTTGAAGCCCATCAGCACCGGCGCCAGCACGGTGGCGCCGAACATCGCCACGACATGCTGCATGCCCATCGGTATAAGTCTTTTAAGGGGGATCCTGTCTTCGGGGTAATAGAGCTTGTCTTCCATTAATAATGAAAATAGCAAATTGGCGGGTAGGGGGGAAGCCGGGGGGCCTTCCGGCCCCGGTCCATCGGCCCGCGGCGATGCGCCCAATGGCCCTTACGCGGCCGCCCGCCTCCTGTTAATATATTGATATCAGGGCCGCGGATCTGCGGCCCAGGGAGGAACATGAAGTTTAAAGCCCTTTTTGCCGCGATAATATTTTCCTCAGTCCCCGCCTGGTCTTCCGAGGCCGATCATTACACGGTCCCGGACGAGGATATCGTCGACATAACCGCCGAGCTCAACCAGCACGTCAACCGCCTGCTCGCCGGCGAGCTGGACCGGCTCAACGCGGCCGGCGGTTGCGGCGGGGAGGAGACTGTCTTCGGCGGCACGGACGAGGAGCGGCTTTACGACGGCCTCAAGCGCCTCTTCAACATCCACGGCCGCAGCGTCGTGGTGGACGATATCCTCGACGGACGGATGGCCCGCACCGTCATCCCGCTCAAGGAGTCGGTCTACAAGGACTGGGATATCACCAGCGGCCTTTTCCTGGCCAGGAGCCAGCTTACCCTGGCGCCGAACATCAAGGTCGGCGGGCTGGTCATAGGCGTGGACAAGCTGGAGCATATGTTCGGCTACGGGCGCCGCTATTTCACCCGCCATTACCTGGAGGGCATGCCGATGGAGCGCGTGCTCTGGCTGGGAGCGGCCTCGGAGAAAACCTACCTGGGCGGGAACCTGGCCGCCACCGGCGTGTTCTCCTACGCCGACCTTTCGGCCAATTTCAACGGCATGAGGTTCTGGAACCATATACTGCAGAAGCGCGACGATATACTGGGAGAGGAATACAACCTGGGCCCCTATGTCGTCTGCGAGGCCGGGAACTGGAAACCGGCCAAACCGGTAGATCTTTCCGTGTATATCGACCGCACCATGCAGGAGAACCACAACTGTTCCAAGTTCGCCAGCGAGTCCGGCCTCGAGAAGTTCAGGACGAGCCTGGCGGAGTCGGCCGTCAAGCGGGGCTCTCCCGCCGCTTTCACCTGCCCGGTCTCCAGGAGCGCGCTGGAAGCCGACGCCGCCAAGTACGCGGCGGACATAGGCGGGACCACCATAGACCACTGGACCATAAACAGGGACGGCAGCGCGACAGTCTCCTATACCGGCGAATTCCGATAAGGACCTGAAAAAAGGACGGGGCGGGCGGCCGGAAGGCCCCCGCCCTTCTTCATGCCCGGCGCCGCGGATGGCGGGCGCGGTTCCGGCGGGATGTCCTCCCGCGCATGGAGCGGGGGGTGTTTACAAAAGCGGCGGCCCGGTCAGGAGCCGGGCCGTCACTCTTATTCTTTTATCGCGGGGTGTTTATTCTGCCGCGGTGAGGTCCCGCAGGTAGGAACTGTAATTGTCCCTGGTTATGTCGGGCAGCGCTTCTCCGGAGAGGCCGCGCTTTATCATGAGGCGGGCCATCGTGTCTGGCAGGGTGGCCTGGGTGCGGTAGACCAACTCCGGCAGCCAGCCTTCCTTTATCTTGCGGTCTTCTTTGACCGCGCTGTTTATGAGCGAAAGGGCCGAGTTGGCGCAGCTGTTGTAGAAAAGGGAATACATCTCGCCTTTATTGTCGTCCGTGGCCTTGGCTATGGCGTTCTCCAGGAGGCGCTCGAGCTCGGAGCGGTCCAGGTTCAGGCGGTAGGGCACCAGCACCAGGTCATTGGGCATGCCGAACTCGTTGTAGTTGAACTTGAGCTCGCTGTAGCGCTCGGCGGTCTGCATGCTGTAATAGACCTGGTACTTGCCGCGCAGCGCGTCCACCGGGGAATAGACCATCCTCTCGGGATCGTTGTAGTAGGCGTCCAGCGAGACGACGAGCGCGTTCGTCTCCGAGCCGTCGGGCGAGACCGCCCCGCCGGGGGCGAAGGTGAACATCAGCATGCCGTGGTCGCCGTAGCGCACGGGCTTGAGGGCGGTCTTCTTGACGAAATAGGCGCCGAGCAGCTTCGAGGCGTCCACGTGCACGCCGCTGCGCCAGACGCTTATCAGGTTGCCGTCCGCGTCGCGGGCGATAGCCCCTTCGCCGTCGTGCTCCATCGCCCAGCCTATATTGTCCACCGTGAAAACGCCGCCCTCCCGGGAAGCCAGCCTGGGATCGCGCTGCAGGCCGCGTATCTTATCGGAGGGCTCCAGGCCTTCCAGCGCGTCCGGGGGCAGCACCTTCTCTATCGCGAGCTCGGCGGTATCGTCGCGCTGCCGGGCGTAAGCCTCGACGCAGACCGTCCTGCCCTGCGCCAGCCGCAGCCAGAGGGGGTACTTCGTGACGTTGAAGACTTTGCCCGTTTCGGCCGTGAGCGTCGGAGGGGAGGCCTTGAAATCCATGCGGCCTTTGACGATATAGCGGATGCGGTAATCGGAGAATAGCTCCTTGTTATGGGAGGAAGGAAGGACGGCTTCCGGGGCGGCCTGCGCGGAGATTAGCGCCAGCCCCGCGGGGGAGGGCCCGGACCCGGCCCTGAGGTCCTCCAGGCCGCCGGCGCGCGAGCCGACGGCGGACAGGGACAGCAGGGCCGCGGCGATAGTTCCGTGGAGAATGGGCTTTAACGACGGCATCAGTGTATATATATTACACCGCCCCGGGGACGCGCACAATGGACCAGCGGCCCCCCGCGGCCCGGTAAATGGACCTAAGCCAGAAGGGGCCCGATGGGCAATAAAAAACCCGGCCGGGGCCGGGTATGGCGGGGTCCGCGAAGGTTCAGAAGGCGAGGGCCATGGTCAGCCGCTTGGAGGAGCCGAAGCCGGCGAAGGGGGTGAAGGAATAATCCAGCCGCAGGCCGGACATCATTATGCCGAGGCCGCCGGAGAAGCCGCCCAGCATGTCCGCGCCGCCCATCCGCGCCGCGTAACCGCCGCGCATCGTCATCGCGCCGCCCAGCATGTACTCCGTGCCCACGCTGACGGTGGTCTCGCGGTCATAGACCAGGCGTTTCACGTCGGCGGCCAGCGCCATACCCGGGATCAGGTTCACCGCCGCGCCCAGGCTGACCGAAAGCGGCAGGCGGGAGGTCCCGTAGCCGTAGTCCATGCCGCCGCCCATGTTGCGCACCGCCAGGCCCAGCCTGACCGGGGCGGAGAGCCTGGCCGTCAGCCCGGCGTCGGCCGAGAAGGCCGAGGCCGTGCGGCCCGCGATATAGGAGGAGAAATGCCTGGCGGTCACGCCGAGACCGAAGCCGCCGCCTATCGGCCCGGCGGCCGAGAGCGCGAAGGACCGGTCGGCCGCCTCGAAGGAGCCGGTGGCGGCCCTGTTCTCGTCGCGGCCTTCGAAGCCGCCGTAATCCAGCCGGGCGTAGGAGAAGGCCCCGGACCAGCCGTCCTTTATCGGGGCGGCGAAAGCGGCGGCGCTGTAGGTCCCGTCCTCGGGCCAGTCGGCTTTCATGAAGGCCAGTTCGCGGCCGCGCAGACCCAGCAGCCCGGCCGGGTTGGACCAGGCGGATTCCGCCCCGAGGGCCAGCGCCGACTGGGCGTTGCCCATGGCCGCCGCGCGGGCCGAGGGGTCGATATTGAGGAACTCCGCGCCCGACTCGAGGGCGTTGAGCAGGGTGCAGGAGGGGGTCAGCAGGAAGGCCAGGCCCAGGAACAGGACGTAGGGCCTCGACAGCCACCAGATCAGGCTGTTGAGGGCGTCCGTTCTTCCGGCCTCTTCCCTGTTCATAAAGTCATCTCAGCACCGCGAATTTTCCCGACCTGGAGATCTTCTGCGCTCCTTTCGTCACCTCCGCCGTGAAATAATAGACGCCGGCCTGAAGTTTTTCGCGCACCTCGTACTCGTAAGCGCTTTCAGGCCCGGCGCCGTCGTCCACCTGCCCGGGAGCCCCGCTCACCCTGCCTTCGTCCGCCAGTCTGCCGGACGCGGTATAAACCTTGACCGTCATGCCGTCGCCGGACGGGACCTCGGCGTGTATGACGGGCCGCCTGTTGACGGCCGGGTTGGGGAAGACATAGACCTCGCCGAAGGCGAGGGCGGCATCGGGAACGGGCACGTCGGCCGGCGAGGCGGTCATGACCTGGTAGACGGAGAAGTGGGAGGTCTCGGCCGAGACGAGCCCGTTCTCCTCGTCGACCGTGGAGGCCAGCAGTTCCCACTCGGACTTCACGGCGTTCCAGTAGCCCACGGCCAGGGCCTTGCCGGGAACGAAGGCGCTCCGGTCGTAAGGCAGCGATATTCTCACCGGCGTACCGAAGGTCATGCCGTGCGGGCCGAACTCGAAGGGCTGGCCGGCGGCGGCCATGCCCCGCGCTTTCATGCCGTTATCGCGCTTCTCTTTCTCGGTCTTCGTGACGGCGGCCTTTTCCTCCGGCGCGGCCGTCAGCAGCAGTTCGGGATTGCCCTTGAACGAGCCCTCGGGGAGATGGACCTTGACGCCGCCGGGGCCGGCGCGCTCGCCGACACGCTGCCGCAGTTCGTAGACGAAGCGGGGGCGCTTGATAAGCGCCCGGCCGACGGTCTCGCCGGAGAAGGAGCGGCCGTCCGTCAGGCTGCCCTCGACTTTTATCTCCACCTGGCCGTCGCCGTCCATGGCCCGCTGTATGTCGCGCCTGCTGAACCTGAAGACCGCCAGCCTGTGTCCGGACAGGCGCGAGCGGAAGGCGCGGTCGTCGTCGGCGTAATCATCGTCGCCGTCCCAGTCGGCATGGTCGTCGCGGTCGTCGTAGCCGTTCCGCCAGAAGAACTTCCTGGAGTGCTTGGGCAGATCGGCGTAAATGGGAGTTATGGTCCGTCCGTCCACGGCGGTTATCCTGACGCTCTCCGGGTCTATGAAGCCGGCGTCCCCTTCCGCGAAGCCGAGCATGACATGGACCCATTTCCCGCGGGACCTGGCGTTCAGGGTCCGGGGCAGCAGCCTGACGAAGGCTTTTAGTTCCGATTTGACCTTGAGGAAATATACCGCGTCGCGCGGCTCGTCTACGTACGAAAGGCCGCCGCCGAGCGTATAGACGTATTCTTCGGTGGCCAGGGCGGCCAGCGAGAGCAGGTTCTCGGGCAGCGCGTGCAGCGCCTGCCAGTCCCCGAGGCCGCCGTCCTCCAGGAAAGGCGCGAAATAGACCGCGTTCATGACGCCGCCGTTGAAGCCTCCGAAGACGTAGACGCTGTTGGAGGTGGCGGCGGCCGCGTGCAGCATCATGGGCTCGGGCAGCGGGGAGAGTTCCTGCCAGGCCCCGAGCGTGCCGTCCGGGTTGATGGCGGCGGAGAGGACCTTCGCGGACGGCGTCGCGGGTTGCCCCTCGGAAGTGTAGAGATTAGAATCGGTCGAGCCGCCGAGCAGGTATATCCTGCCTTCCCTGACCAGGGCGCTTTGGCCCATCATGGTCCCGGGAAGCGGGAGTTCGGAGCGCCACGCGCCAAGCGTGCCATCCTCATTTATGGGCGAGGAATAGACGGCTGACTGTGCCCCGAGGCTGCGGGCTATGCCGCCCATGACGTAGATCCTTCCGCCGTGTTCCGCGGCCGCATGGGCCATGAGCTTGGCGGGCATGGGGGTCGTCGTGCTCCAGGCCGCGAGCGTGCCGTCCTCGTTGGCGCGAGAGTAGTAGACGGTCTCGCGAGCGCCGAAAAGGTTGGCCCCGCCGAGAGCGTAGATGAAGCCGTTCTTCTCCACCGAAGCGTGCATGCCCAGGCCCAGGAGGTCCGGCATGGGGCTGGCCACCTGCCAGGCGCCGAGCGAACCGTCGGGATTCATCTGCGCACAGTAATAGACGTTATTGAGGTAGCCTCCCTGGCCCTTGAGGCCGCCCGTATCCGAAATGCCGCCCGCCACGTAAACATGACCGTCCAGTTTTACGGCGGTATGGGACATCAGCGCCTGGGGTAGAGGTGTGGCGGGGATGAACTGGGCGCCGAGCGGCGTCACGCACAGGAGCAGGGCGGCCGCGTAAAGCGCCGCTCTCTCTAAGGTCCTGGTCGGTACGGGTCTCATTCCCTCACCCCAAAAACAAAAGCCGCCGAAAGTCCGGTCCCCCGCGGGGAACAGGCGCTCGTTTCGGCAGCTCGACTGGCGTAAAGACTATATCACTGACCCGTTTCGGCAGCTCGTCCGGCATCGAGACACAGTCCCATTAGCCCCGCAGCTTTGCGTTCCCGGCCTTTCGGCGAGCGGGAGTGCTATTGTCGTAAATATAGTCTAGCAGAGAGATGTCATTTCGGCAAGGCCCAGAGAAGCGGGGCCTTCGCTGGATTACGGCCGGTCTAATATAATATATTGCTATGAATGGGACATTCCCGGCCCCTTACGGCTTTTGCGGCCTTTTTTACCGCTTTTGCAATGCCGGCCCGCGCTTCACAGGACGCGGGTCTGCCGGGCTCTTTCCTGCTTCAGCCGGCTGGGGGGCGCGGGGCGGCCCTTGGCGGGGTATACCCCGCCCTGGCCGCGGGCGCGGACGCCGCCTTCTGGAACCCGGCCGGACTGGGCGCTCTTAAAAAGCCGGAACTGGCCCTCGCGCAATCCTGGCTGCTGGAGGATACCGGCCATTCTTTCATGAGCCTGGCCTATCCCGGCTGGCGGGGCATAGGCCTGGCCGGCGCCTACATAAGGCAGGCCGGGGACGGCTATGAGCGCCGCAGCGGGCCTTTCGATACCCCGCGGGAATTCTCCGTGGGCAGCGAGGCCTTCCTGGCCTCGGCCGGCCGCGGTTTCGGTTTTGCCGGGCTTGACGCCGCCGCGGGTCTTACGCTTAAATCCGTCAGGCAGTTCGTCGACGACAGTTCCGGCGGAGGCTGGGGCGCCGACGCCGGTTTCCTGGCGGGCCCCTGGCGCGGATTCTCGATAGCCATGACGGTCAAGAACCTGCTCCGCCCTTCTTTCGCCGTGCTCTCCAGGGAGATAACCTACCCCTCGGGTATGAACTACGCGGCGGCCTATTCCGGCCGGCTCTCGTCCGTCCTGGATTATTCGGCCGGCCTGGGGCTTGAAAAATACGAGCGCGGCGGGGCCGATCTCTCGGCCGGCGCCGAGCTGGCCTACAGGAGGACCGCCTTCCTGCGGCTTTCCGCCGGGCCGGACGGCCTGGCCAGCGGCGCCGGCCTGCGGTCCGGCAATTATTCGCTGGATTACGCGGTGTTCCTCAACGATTTCGACCCGGTGCACACCATCGACCTCGGCGTCCGTTTCGGCATAACGATGGACGAGCTCGAGGATTACATCAAGCGCGGCATCAGCCGCTTCGACAAACAGGACGCGGCCAGGCTGGCCGGGGCCTACCTGCAGCAGGCCGAGCTGCTGCACAAAGCCGGGGACATACCCAAGGCGATCAAGACGCTGGAGACCGCCCTGCTCTGGGACCCGTCCAACGGGAGCATCTCCGAGAGACTGGAGAAATACCGCGCGGAACTGGACGAAAGGATCAACGGTCAGGTCATAGAGCGGACGCGGGCCCTGGCCGAGCAGTATTACGTCAGGGGGGACCTGGTAGCCAGCCGCGAGTACTGGGCCGGCGTGCTGTCGCTGGCCCCGGGCAACGCCGAGGCTTCCGCCCGTATCGAAGAGATCGACCGCCGGCTGGACCGGAGCCAGCGCGACCTGCTGCTGCGCGAGAAAGAGGAGGAGGCGAAGCGCAAGGCCTACGCCTTGATAGAGGAGGCTTCGGTCCTGCTCAAGACGGAGAAGTACGCCCGGGCCGGCGCGTTGGCGAAGAAAGCCCTGGCCCTCCTGCCGGACGACGCGCGGGCGAAAAGCGTAGTGGCCATAGCCGGGCGCGGCCTGGCTCTGTCGCTTGAAAAGAGGCTGGGCCGCGCGGCCGAACTCTGCGACGCCGGCGCCTACGCCAAGGCGCTCGAATTGCTGGAGTCGGTGCTCGGCGACGACCCCGGCAATAAGGAGGCCCTGGAGCGCGGCCGGATCTGCCGCGCCGCGCTGGCGCCGTCCATAACCGAGGAGCAGCGCAAAGCCGTGGAGAAGCTCTATTACATGGCCGTGGATTCCTACCTCAAGGGCGACTATACCGCCGCGCGCTCCCGCGTCAAAGAGATACTCGACGCGGACCCGCTCAACGACAGCGCTCTCAGGCTCAGGGAGAAAATAGACGCGGCCGCGAGGGGGAGGCGATGAAGAAATCCGCCGTTCTCGCTTCCGCGCTGCTTCTGGCCCCGCTGCCAGTAATGGCGGACGACCTGGAAGGGAACGATCTCACGCCTGCAAATTACGCCACCCTGAGCGGCACTTATACCAGCGTGGGGAATTTTACCATCCAGGCCGGCGACACTGTTTTCGTGGGCCAGGGTACGGGTCTTTTCATCTACGCCTCCACCGTGACCATACACGGTCATCTTAACGCCAACGGCCGCGGCCACGCCGGCGGCGCCGCTGGCGAGCCCGGCCTGGCCGGAGGCCAGGGTTTCGGCTCCGGCGGCGGCCACGGGAGCGATGCCGGTTCCGGCGGCGGCGGCGGCGGACACGGCGACGCGGACTCCGACGGTTCTTCCGGTGGGGATGGCGCCGGGGCCGGGGCCGGGACAGGCGGCCTTCCTTACGGCCCTACCTCGCAGATGAGCGTTCCCTTTTCCGCCGACGATATACACTTGGGTTCCGGCGGCGGGGGCGGCGGCGGCGGGGACCCCGACGCTACCAGCGGTTCCGGCGGCGTCGGCGGCGGTCTGATATATATTTCAGCCGGCTACATAGTAGTTACCGGCACGGTTTCAGCGAATGGTCTGGAGGGGGGCACGGGTCTGAATGCTTCCGATTGCGCCGGTAACGCGGGAGGAGGCGGCGGCGGTTCCGGCGGCGGTATCGTTCTGCGGTCCGACGGACCTCTCGATCTCTCCGACGCCAGTATATATGCCGAGGGCGGTTTGGGCGGCTCGGCTATCTGCAACGGCGGCGTGCCGACCAATCCCGGCGGCGGAGGAGGCGGCGGAAGGATAAAACTCCTCGCAGCCTCGATCTCCTCGGATTCTCTAGTGTTATCCACGGCGGCCGGCCGGGGAGGCGAGGATATAGTCTTCGGAGGGGTCGCTTCCAGCGGCTCCTCGGGCACCGTCTCCATGGGCATACTTCCCTCCTCCCCCACGGGCCTGGCCTTCACCGGCGTCTTCAAGACCTCGGTCTCCTACTCCTGGGACGGTATGCTCGACGCGGAGTTCGGCGGCCCGCTGTCCATGCTGCCCGACCTTACCGTCAGGCAGTTCCGGCTCTTCGCCGGTACGGAAACCCTTCCCTTCACCGCCTCTTTCACCGGCGTCTCGGCCTCCAAGGATTCGACCGCGGCCGGGGAGACGGGCCTCACGCCGGACACCACGATATACCGGTTCCTTACGGCCTATACCGACCTGGGCGACAGCGCGGCCTCCCCGACCATCTCCACCTGGACCTGGGCGGCGCCGCCGGTGACGACGCAGGATTCCGCTTTCGTCGGCCTGTCCAGTTATTCGCTTTCCGTCGCCTGGTCTTCGGGCGCGGCCGCCACCGGCTTCAACCCGGCCTATACTTCGTACGAGCTGAGCTTTTCGACTTCCGGGGCTTTCGCCGCCCCGGTCTCGACCGGCTTCCTGACCGGCGTATCCTCGGCGCCGGCGGGCCTGCTGGTCAACACCACCTACTACTTCCGGGTCAGGGCGCTGGGCCTCAACGGCGCCTATACGGATTTCGCGCAGACGGTCTCGACGCCGACCATGGCGGCGCCGCCTTTCGCGCCGTCCTTTTCGAAGGTGCACGTCTCCAGCGCGGTGCTGGTCTGGAACGGCGCCGGCAACCCGGACGGCACCGTCTTCGAGGCGCAGCTCTCGCTGGATAATTTCGTGACGGTCAGTTCCGCGCCGCTGACGACGGAGACCACGGCCTATTTCGGTTCCCTGGCGCCGGGCACGGTCTATACCGCGCGCGTGCGCGCCCTCAACCGCGCCTCGGTGCCCACGGCCTTCTCCGTGCCGGTCTCCACCACCCCGGGCTCGCTGGGCAACCTGGAGGCGCCGGGCCGGCCCGAGCCGCCGCAGCCGTCGTCGCCGTACTCGTACGACGGGACGGCGGTGTTCGCCTGGTCGCCCCCGGCGGGCGCCGTGCCGATATACGAGTACATCCTGGAATTCGGCACTTTCCCCGGCGGCAACGACCTGGGAACGGACTCGGTCCTCGCTTCGGGCGCGCTGAGCTATTCGACCAATACGCTGGTCTCCGGCAGGACTTATTACGCCCGCGCCCGGGCCAGGAGCGAGGCCGGCGTGCTGGGCGAATTCTCGGCTCCCGGCTCCGGAGTGCAGGTCTGGGTGAGCGCCAGCGAGGCCGCGATCTCGAAGCCGTACAACTGGCCCAATCCTTTCGACCCCGCCTCCGGCCCCACCAGCATCGGCTTCAATCTCTCCGGCCCGGCGACCGTGACGCTGCGCGTGTTCACGCTGCAGGGCCGCGAGGTCTGGTCGCGTTCGGCCTACGAACCCTCCGGCGGCAACAAGGTCTGGACCTGGAACGGCCGCAACGGCGCGGGTTCGATGGTGGAGCCCGGCGGTTACGCCGTCATGCTCACCAAGGATTATCCCGGCGGAGGCAGCCAGACGCAGAAATTCAAGCTGGCGGTGCTCTACTAGGGACCGCGCCCGGGGACCACGATGAAGAACTTCAGCAGGATGGCTCTCAAGATCTGCGTCTTTTCCTCGGCCCTCATCCTGGCCGTGATGGCCGCGATGGCGCATATACTGCTCGACGCCTCCCGCGAGGCCCTGCTGGGCGAGATGAAGCTGCGGGCCGAGGCCTTCGCCCGTTCCGCCCGCGAGGCCTTCCTCCCCGAACTGGACGTTTTCAACCTCCACCTCGCCGTGAACGCCATGACGCGGGAGAAGGCCATCGACCGCGCGCTGGTCACCGCTCCCGGCGGGCGCATACTTTCTCATTCCCTGGCTTCGATGGTCGGCGAGCAGGACGATTCCGCCGAAGGGGCCGCGGCCAGGACCGCTGCGGGCATGACCGCCGCCCGCTGCCCGGACGGCGGCTGGTATATCGCCGTTCCCGTCGTCGCCGGGGGCGGCCGCGCCGCCACCGCGGCCATAGTCCTCACTCCCGGGAGCATGGCGGGCGCCCTTGCCCCCATGCGCCGCAAGGTGCTTTACGTCACGCTGGCCGCGCTGACGGCCGCGCTGCTGGGCACCATCGCCATAGTCAGCTGGCTGATGCGGCCGATCCCCATGCTGGCCCGCGCGGCGCGCGAGGTCGGCGAAGGGCGGCTCGACACCGAGGTGACCTGGCGCAGTTCCGACGAGATAGGCCTGCTGGCCTCGGCCTTCAACGACATGGTCCGGGGGCTGCGCGAGCGCGACCGCATCCGCAGCATCTTCGGCCGCTACGTCTCGGGCGAGATCGCCGACGCGGTGCTGGACGGCAAGCTGCCGCTCGGCGGCGAGCGCCGCCATATCGCCGTCATTTTCGCCGATATCCGCGACTTCAGCGTCCTGGGGCAGAGCCACCAGCCCGAGGAGATGGTGAAGCTGCTCAACGATTATTTCTCGCTGATGACCCGGGTCATCCGCGCCCGCGGCGGCATCGTGGACAAGTTCCTCGGCGACGGTCTGCTGGCCATATTCGGCGCGCCGCTGCCCGCGGCGAACCCGGAGGAGCGGGCCGTGCGCGCCGCGCTCGAGATGCGCTGGGCGCTGTCGGCCTTCAACGCCCACCGGGCCAGCCAGGGGCTGGTCGCCATAAGGATGGGGCTCTGCGTCACCAGCGGGGACGCCCTGGTCGGGAACATCGGCAGCGAGGAGAAGATGGAGTACACCGCGGTGGGCGAGCCGGTCAACCTGGCCTCGCGGCTGGAGGGCGTCAATAAGAGACTGGGTACCTCCGCCATAGTCTCCCGGAAGGTGAGGGAGGCCACGGCCGGCGCGTTCTCCTACAGGGACCTGGGCGCCCACGCCATACGCGGCTGGAAGGACCCGCTGGACCTTTTCGAGCCGCTCGATCCCGGGGACCGGGGAGAGCGCGACGGCGCTTCATTGAAAAACGGCGCTTAATTTGCTATCCTTGACCTACTATGAACACGTACGAACTCATATTGGTCATTAACCCCCAGGCCTCCGAAGCCGAAGTTAATGAATTTATAGACAAGGCCAAGAAGATCCTGACCGACGAAAAGGCCGAGATCCTCAACGAAGACCGCCTCGGCCGCAAGAAGTTCACCCATAACATGGGCAAGCACCGCGACGGCTTCTATGTCTTCATGAAAGTGAAGGCCGACCCGGCCGCCGTGAAGTCTATAAGTCATAACTTCAAGCTGCAGGAAGCCATTCTCAGGTCCGTTATCTTCAAGGCCTCGGTGGAAAAGCCCGTCGCCAAGAAGGCCTGACCGGGTCCCTTAGCCGTTCCTTTATGAACATAAGGATACCCGAACAGAATTATGTCCTGCTGGCCGGCCGCCTCACCCGCGACCCGGAGCTGAGGACCACGACCAAAGGGACGCCGGTCTGCTCTTTCGACATCGCCGTCAACCGCCGCTACAAGGACAATAACTCCGGCGAGTGGCGCGACGACACCACCTACGTGCCGATAACGGTATGGGGCCCGATGGGCGAGCGCTGCAAGGAGAAGCTCAGGAAGGGCAGCCCCGTGCACGTCGAAGGCCGTCTGCGCGGCGAGGAATACACCGACAAGACCGGCCAGAAGCGCAAAGTGATGCGGGTCGTGGCCAACCGCGTGCAGTTCCTGGCGATGGCCGACAGACCCGGCGAAAGCGAGCAGGGCGAAGCCCCCGCCTCCCCCGAGGAGAGCGGCTCCAAGGCGGAAGGTTTGGACGAAGTGCCGTTTTAACGGCGATTTATAGAGAGGCGATCATGACTAACGAGAATCCCAATCCCAGCACTCCCCAGCAGGCGGCCCCCGCCCCGGCGGGCGGACCCGCCCGCGGTCCGCAGGCCGGCCCCCGCAGGCCTTACGGCAGGCGCCATTTCGCGCCCCGGCGCAAGGTCTGCCGCCTCTGCGCGGAGAAGATACGGACCATAGACTACAAGCAGTCCCAGCTGCTCAAGACCTTCTGCACCGACACCGGCAAGATCCTGTCCCGCCGTATCACCGGGGCCTGCGCCAAACATCAGCGGCAGATAACCAGGGCCATCAAGGTCAACCGCAACCTGGCCATCATGCCCTACAAGTCCTGACCGACCGCACGGAGAAACAGCCATGAAAGTCATACTCAAGAAAGACATCGAGCACCTCGGCCGGATGGGCGAGGTCAAGCAGGTCCGCGACGGCTACGCCCGCAACTTCCTGGTCCCCCGCGGCATGGCCGAAGAGGCCACCGAGAAAGTGATCAAGTCCTGGAAGGCCGGCGAGGCCAAGCGCGCCAAGCGCGTCTCCCAGGAGAACGAGGCGCTTAAGGCCCTCGCGGCCCGCATCTCCGCCGTGACGCTGTCCTTTTCCCGGCCCGTCTCCGAGGACGGGACCATGTACGGCTCCGTCGCCAAGAGCGACATCGTCAAGAGCCTCAAGGGCGCCGATATCGAGATCCACAAGGACCAGGTCCGGCTGCCGGCCTCCATCAAGGCCGTCGGCGAGACCGAGGTCGAGATAGCTCTCAAGCCCGATATCACCGCCAAGGTCAAGATCGCCGTCACGGCTCAGAACAAATAACTCCCGCCCCGCCTCCGGGCGGGCGGTCCCACTGGGGGCTTCTATGTCCTTTAACAAGGTTTCTCCTCATTCCAATGAGGCGGAGATGGCCGTTTTGGGCGCGATGCTCATCGAGAAGGACGCCATCGAGGCCGTCACCGAGATAATACAGGACAAGCATTTCTATTCCGACGCCCACCGCAGGATCTATCAGGCGGTCACGGAACTTTACGGCCGAGGCCAGCCGGCCGACATGGTCACGGTCGGCGAGGAGCTCAAGCGCCAGGGCCGCCTGGACGAGGTCGGCGGGCGGAAGTACCTCTCCGACCTCCTGGAGAAGGTCTCCACCCCGGCCCACACCGCCGCCTACGCGCAGATCATCAAGAAAAAGGCGATCCTGCGCGACCTGATACGCATCTCCACTTCCGTCATAGAGAAGTCCTACGCCAGCGAGGAGGAGGTCTCCGACATCCTCGACTTCGCGCAGGAGCGCGTGATCGACGTCTCGCAGAAGAGTACCGACCACGGCTTCATCAAGGCCGACGCGCTGGTGCCCGAGGTGCAGGAGCGCATCGAGCGCTTCTACAGCGAGCACAAGGCCGTCACCGGCGTGCCGACGGGCCTGGCCAGGCTCGACGAGATGACCGGCGGCCTGCAGAAAGGCGACCTGATCATCCTGGGCGCCCGCCCCAGCCAGGGCAAGACCGCGATGGCGCTCAATATCGTCTACAACGCCGCCGTCGACAACAAGGTGCCGACGGCCGTCTTCTCGCTCGAAATGGGCCGCCATTCCATCATGGAGCGCATGGTCTGCTCCAGCGCCCGCGCCAACCTCAGCGGCGTGCGCAAGGGCTTCTTCAAACGCGAGGTCTGGACCGACCTGACGCGCGCCCTCTCCACCATCTCCGCCTCGCCCGTCTGGATAGACGACACGCCGGGCATGGACATCATGGACCTGCGCACGCGCACGCGCAAGCTGCAGTCGCAGCTGCTGGCGCGGAACCAGGAGCTCGGCCTGGTCGTCATAGACTACCTCCAGCTCATACGGGGCCGCGGCCGCCAGGAGAGCCGCCAGCAGGAGGTCTCCGAGATCTCGCGCCTGCTCAAGGACCTGGCCCGCAGCCTGAACGTGCCCGTGCTCGCGCTTTCCCAGCTCAACCGCCGCAACGAGGCCTCGGGCCGCACCGACAACAAGCCGCAGCTCTCCGACCTGCGCGAGTCGGGCTCGCTGGAGCAGGACGCCGACGTGGTCGGCCTGATACACCGGGACTACTATTACAGCAAGGACGAGAACGAGCGCAACAAGGCGCTGCTGATCCTGGCCAAGCAGCGCAACGGCCCGGTCGGCGAGATCGAGCTCAACTATTTCCCGGAATACACCCGCTTCGACAACCCGGCCCTGCCGGGCACCGAGCCCATAGCCGAGGAAGTGGCCCTCTGACCCCCGCGCGTATGCCCGACAGGCAGTTCTACAGGCCCACGAGGGCCGAGATAAGCCTCGCGGCCATAAAGCGCAACCTCGAGCGCGTCGCGGCCGTGGCGGCCCCGGCGCGCGTGCTTTTCGTGGTCAAGGCCGACGCCTACGGCCACGGCGCCGTCCCGCTCTCGCTCTACTGCCAGGAGAACAGGCTGTGCCGTTCTTTCGGGGTGGCCTGCCTGGAGGAGGCGCTGGAACTGCGCGCCGCCGGCGTGAAGCTGCCGCTGCTGGTGCTGGGCAGCCTGTATCCCTTCAACAGTTTCATCGAGGCGATCAAGAACGACCTGACCGTCACCATCTCGAGCCTGGACGCGGCGCGCCAGGTGCTGGAAGCCGCGCGCCTGGCCGGGAAGAGGGCCTCCTGCCACATCAAGGTGGAGACCGGGATGAACCGCATAGGCGCCCGGCGCCCGTCGGCCGTGAAGATCTTCCAGGCGCTTTCCGGCCAGGCCGGCGTTTCGGTGGAGGGCGTCTACACCCATTTTTCCAGCGCCGGCGCCGACCCGGAGTACACCGCCCAGCAGCTCGACTATTTCCGCGAGACGCTCTCCGAATTCGGCCGCGGCGGCGCGCGCGACCTGGTCCGCCACGCCGCCAATTCCTGGGCCGCGGTGCATCTTCCCGGGAGCAGGTGGGACCTGGTGCGCACCGGGCTGGCCGCCTACGGCTGCATGGACGGTTTCGAGCCCGCCCTTTCCCTCAAGAGCCGCGTGGTCTTCATAAAGAACGTGCGGGAGGGCGCTTCCGTGAGCTACGACAGGTCCTTCCGCGCCGCGGCGCCGATGAAGATAGCCACCGTGCCGCTGGGCTACGGCGACGGATACCTGCGCGCTCTCTCGAACAAGGCGGAGATGCTCGTCGGCGGACGACGCTGCCGCGTGCTGGGCAATGTGACCATGGACATGGTCATGCTCGACGTCACCGCCGTGGAGCGCGTCTCCGTCGGCGACGAGGTCGTCGCGATAGGCCGCCAGGGGGCGGAGACGGTCACGGCCGCCGGGCTGGCGGAACTCGCCGGCACGATACCCTACGAGATCACCACCCTGCTCACGCGCAGGGTGCCGAGGGTCCACTCCTGATATGAAGCACCCGGTCAGCTCCAGGGTCGGGGGACAGGTGCTGGGACTGGCCGGCGAGCTGGGCGCGGCCGCGCTGATGCTCAAATCCGCGGTCTTCTGGTTCTTCAAGTCGCGGCTCGAGGTCCGCGAGACCATGAAGCAGTCGGTCAAGATCGGCGTGGACTCCCTCGGCGTGACCGCGCTGACCAGTTTCTTCACCGGCATGGTGCTGGCCCTGCAGACGGGCCACACTTCCAAGAACCTCTTCAATGAACCGCTCTATATCGGCACCCTGGTCGCCTTCTCGATGGTGAAGGAGCTCGGCCCCGTGCTGACCTCCATCGTCGTGGCGGGCCGCGCCGGCGCGGTCGTCACCGCCGAGATCGGCACGATGCGCGTCACCGAGCAGATAGACGCGCTCTACACGCTGGGCACCCACCCCGCCCGCTATCTGCTGGTGCCGCGCTACATCGCCTTCCTCGTGACGCTGCCGCTGCTGGTCGTGCTGGCGGACTTCATCGGCACCATCGGCGGCTTCATCATCGCCACCACCCGCCTGCAGGTCCCCAGCACGGTGTACTGGGACGACATCTTCACCTTCATGGACATAGCCGATTTCATGCACGGCTTCCTCAAGACCTTCGCTTTCGCCTTCATGATAGCCACCGTCTCCTGCCACAAGGGCATGACGACGAAGGGAGGAGCCGAGGGCGTGGGCAAGTCCACCACCGAGGCCGTCGTGACCAGCATGGTGCTGGTCATGGTCATAGACTATTTCATCAGCGCGGTGCTGGTGGCGCTCGGCATATGATAGAGATAAAGAACCTCGCCAAGAACTTCCCCGGCCGCGACGTGCTGCGCGACCTCTCCTGCCGCATCGAGGACGGCGACACTTTCAGCGTCATCGGGCCTTCGGGCACTGGCAAGAGCACGTTCATCAAGTGCATCATGCGCCTGCTCAAGCCCGACGCCGGACGCATACTGGTGGACGGCGAGGACATCGCCTCCCTCGACGACGAGTTCGAGATAGCCCGCATCAGGCGCAATTTCGGCTACCTGTTCCAGGAGGGGGCGTTGTTCGACTCGCTGACCGTCTTCGAGAACGTCAGCTTCGGCCTGCGCTACCTGACCGACATCCCGCGCGAGGAGTATCCCCGCATCGTGGCCGAGAAGCTGTCGCTGGTCGGCCTGGAGAAGGTCGAGCACCTCAAGCCGGCGGAACTTTCCGTCGGCATGAAGAAGCGCGTGGCGCTGGCCCGCGCTGTGGCCGCCGGCCCCAAGTGCATACTTTACGACGAGCCGACCACCGGCCTGGACCCGGTCACCACCGAGATGGTGACCGACCTGATAGTCTCGGCCCGCGACCGGCTCAAGGTGACCTCCATCCTGGTGACGCACGACGTCAACCTGGCGCTGCGCATCTCCTCGCAGGTCGCCATGCTCGACAAGGGCGTTTTCGCGGCGGTGGAGCCGCCCGACCGGTTCATCAAGTCGGAAAACCCCGCCATAAAGGAGTTCCTGGAGATCTCCAACGCGGGGCATAACGGTTGCGGGGGACAGGGCCGCCCGGGCCACGCGGGGCGCCCCGGCCCCGGCGGCCGCCACTGAGGGCCCCAAATATATTAAAATAAAAGTTCAATTATGAACGACGAGAGCAAAGTAGGGATGTTCGTGATGGCCGGCCTGGCGCTGCTGGGCACGGCCATTTTCCTGCTGGGCGATTATTCGTTCAAGACCTATTACCCGGTCTACGCCGAGTTCGCCGACGTCTCCGGCCTGCCGGACAAGTCGGTGGTCAAGCTCTCCGGCGTCGAAATAGGGCGCGTCAAGGAGATACGCATCAAGGGAGACAAGGTCGTCGTCCGCCTCTCCGTCAGCGACGGGGTGAAGATCTACCGCGACGCCAAGTTCAAGGTCGGCTCCACCAGCGTCATCGGCAGCAAGTACATGCAGATAGACCAGGGCACGCCCGCCGCCGGGGTCGTCAAATCGGGCGACACGGTCTACGGCGACGAATCGCTGCCGCTTGACCGCGCCCTTTCCGCGGCCGTCTCGGACCTGCAGGGCCTCATAAAGGAGCTGCGCGGCGACGGCACGCTTTCGAAGAACCTCAACCAGACCGTCGCCAACCTGCGCGACCTGACCGCAAATCTCAATTCGCTGGTCTCCAATACCAGGCCCGACGCCGAGAAGTTCATGGGCAATCTCGACAGCGTCAGCGCGCGGCTGGACCGCCTGCTGGCCCAGGGCGAGGAACTGCTGGGCAGCGTGAACCGCGGCGAGGGCACCGTCGGCGCCCTGATGAAGGACGAGGGGATGAAGAAGGACGTCAGCGACGCGGTCACCAACCTGCGCGACGCCACGGCCTCGGTCAAGGACGTGCTCGGCCGCATCACCGGCTTCAACATGTACTGGCACTGGAAATGGAAGTACGACCCCGTGTTCGAGGGCTCGCACAGCGACATCGGCCTCCGCATCTACCCGCGGCCCGGCCGGTACTACTATGTCGGCGGCGCCAATATCATCAACACCAAGGACCAGGACCGCGGCGCCGATTACGAGAAGCGCAACACCGTGGACGCGCTGCTCGGCTGGGAGCGCGGCCCCGCGGACCTCTACGTCGGCGTGCTGCGCGGCTCCGCCGGCGCCGGCCTCAGGTATAAGGTCGCCGGCCTGGGCAAGAGCGGGGCGGTCGAGGCCTACGCCGAGGCCTCCGAGTTCTCGCGCAACCGGACCATCTCGGGCCGCTTCTTCGACTCGCCGCGTTTCGACGCCGGCGCGGACCTGCGGCTCAGCAAGAATTTCTCGATCGGCGCGGCCGTGACCGATATGGCCGAGGTCAGCAGGATGAACTATACCGCCCGCGTCCTATTCGAGGACGAGGACATCGCCTATCTCTTCGGCCTCGTCTCCGTGGGCGGTACCGGCGCCAAGGGGCGTTAAAATGTCCAGGCTCAAGACCGTCTACGTCTGCCAGCAATGCGGGGCCGGGAGCCCCAAGTGGCTGGGCCAATGCCCCGCCTGCGAGGCCTGGAACTCCCTGGTGGAGGAAGTCCAGGAGACCGTCTCCAGGGCCGCCGCCAAGAGCCGCGGCCTCACCGAATTCTCCTCCGAGCCCGTCAAGCTCTCCCAGGCCGCCGCCGCGGCCGACAAGCATGTCCCCACCGGCGTCGGCGAGCTCGACCGGGTCCTGGGCGGGGGGATACTGCCCGGCCAGGTCATACTGCTGGCCGGCCCGCCCGGCATAGGCAAGAGCACCCTGCTGCTGCAGGCCGCCGCCGCCGCCCGCGCCTCGCTGGGCTCCAAGCCCCTGCTCTACGTCTCCGGCGAGGAATCGCTGGGCCAGGTCAGCGGCCGCGCCGCGCGGCTGGGCGTGAAGTCCGACTCCATCTACCTGCTCTCCGAGACCAACCTGGCCCGCGTGCTGGAGGCCTTCGCCAGGGTGAAACCGGCACTGCTGGTCATAGACTCGATACAGACCGTTTACCATCCCGATTTCGCCGGCTCGGCCGGCTCCGTGGGCCAGATCCGCGAATGCGCCGGCGAGCTGCTGCGCGCGGCCAAGACGGCCGGCGTCCCGCTGTTCATCCTGGGCCACGTCACCAAGGAGGGCTCGCTGGCCGGCCCCAAGGTGCTCGAACACATCGTCGACACCGTCCTCTATTTCGACTCCGAGCGCGACCACGTCTACCGCATCCTGCGCGCCCACAAGAACCGCTTCGGCCCCGTGGACGAGATCGGCATCTTCGAGATGACCGAGAAGGGGCTCGACGGCGTGCCGGACGCCGGCCGCGCCCTGGCGGGTTCGGAGCGCGAGGCGCCCTGCGCCGGCCGCGCCTTCACGATGGTCTTCGAGGGCTCGCGCCCGCTCCTGCTGGAAGTGCAGGCGCTGGCCGCCCGCAGCTACTACCCCTATCCCCGCCGCGCGGCCACCGGCATGGAACTCAACCGCGTGCAGATGCTCATCGCGGCGCTGGAGAAGCGCGCCGGTCTGCGGCTCGACGACCAGGACGTCTTCGCCAGCGTGCAGGGCGGCATCAAGGTCAAGGACCCGGTCATAGACCTGGCCTTCTGCGCCGCGCTCATCAGCTCGGCCCTGGACATCCCGCTGCGCCCCGACGAGGCCTTCCTGGGCGAGGTGGGCATACTGGCCCAGACCTACCCCGCGCCGCTGCTGGGCCGCCGCCTGACCGAGGCCGCGCGCCTGGGTTTTAAGCGCGCCTACGTGCCCCCTTTCAAGGGCGAGAAGCCCAAGGTTCCGCAGCTCGAGATAATTTCAGTTCCCGACGCCTCCGCCCTCAGGGCGGCCCTTGAAAAGGCGCCGGCCGTATCCAAAGGAGAAAAGAAATGATGATCTGGATCTTCCGCGCGGTGGCCCTGCTGGGCACCCCGGTGCTGACCTACTTTCAGATATCCCGCGACCTCAAGGGGATACTGTTCGGCGTGGCCGCGGGCCTGGTGATAATAGGCGTGGAGTACGTGCTGGAGAACACCAGCCTGTTCACGCTGATAGTCGGCGTGATAGGCGCGGTCGGCGGCCTGATAATCGCCAAGCTGCTGGATTACGCGGTCTTCCAGATGGACAACGACCAGCTGACCCACGTCTGGGTCAAGGCCGCCCCCGTCGCGCGCTACGCGCTGGCGCTGCTGGGCATGATCATCAGCATCAAGAAGATCCCCGAGCTCGACGAATTGGACAAGAACATCATCACCGCCGGCCGCAAGCAGGGCCGCGGCATGAAACTGCTCGACATCAGCGCCATAGTCGACGGCCGCATAATGGACATCTGCGAGACGCGGTTCATCACCGGCCCGGTGGTGGCGCCGAGGTTCGTCGTACAGGAACTGCACGCGCTGGGCGAGTCCAAGGACCCGATAAAGCGCGCCAAGGGCCGCCGCGGCCTGGACATACTGGCCAGGCTGCAGGAGTCAAAGGACGTGCCGTTCCGCGTGATAGACCGCGAGGTCCGCGACGTGTCCGACCTGACCATGAAACTGGTGAAGGTCGCCTCCGAACTGGGCGCCAGCGTCATAACGACCGATTTCAACGTCAACAAACTGGCCGCGCTGGAGCACGTCACCGCGCTGAACATCAACGACCTTTCGATGGCGCTCAAGCCGGTGGTGCTGCCCGGCGAGGACATGCAGATCTTCGTCATGAAGGAAGGCAAGGAGAAGGAGCAGGGATTAGGCTACCTCGACGACGGCACCATGGTGGTGGTCGAGGACGGCCGCGGCGAGATCGGCAAGAAGGTCGAGGTGGCGGTGCAGTCCATACTCCAGACCTCCCAGGGCCGCATGATCTTCACCCGGATGAAGCCCGCCAGGGCCCGCCAGGAGCAGGAGGAGTAACTTGCCCCGCGAAGCCGCTCTGCCTTCGCCCAGGTCCGCGGTCATACTGGCCGGCGGCCGTGGCGAGCGCATGGGCGGCGAGAAGCAGTTCCTGGACCTGGCCGGCAAGCCCCTGGTCCTCTGGAGCGTGGAGACTTTCCTGGCCAGCGGCCTTTTCGACGAGACCGTGCTGGTCCTCTCCCCCGAAAGGATAAAGAGCGAGGGCGGGCGCTTCCTGGCCATGGGCCTGAAGCTGGCGCCGGCCGGGGCCACGCGCATGGAGTCGCTCAGGAGCGGCCTCTCCGCCGTTTCGCCCCGCGCCGCGCTGATCGCCGTCCACGACGGCGCCAGGCCGCTGGTCTCCGCGGCGCTGATAAAGAAGTGCCTGGCGGCGGCGGCCGCCTCCGGCGCCGCGGTGCCGGGAGTGCCCGTCAAGGATACGATAAAGCGCGCCGACGCGAAAGGCGAATTCGCCGCGGCCACGCTTCCCCGCGCCGAGCTGGCCGCCGTGCAGACGCCGCAGTGTTACCGGCGCGGCGCCCTGGACGCCCTGCTCAAGGCCGCCGACGGCGGCGACTACACGGACGAGTCGCAGCTGCTGGAGCGCGCCGGCCTGCCGGTCAGGCTGGTGAAGTCCGATCATTCCAATATAAAGGTCACCACTCCGGAAGACCTGGTCATTGCGGAGGCCCTCATGAAAAGCAAAACCCCCGTGAAGAAGGAAAAGACCGTCCGTTTCGGTTTCGGCTACGACATACACCGCCTGGCCGAAGGGCGCCCGCTGATCCTCTGCGGCATGAAAATACCCCATTCCAAGGGACTGCTGGGCCACTCCGACGGCGACGTGGTCCTGCACTCGGTCTGCGACGCGGCGCTGGGCGCCATAGCCGCCGGCGAGATAGGCATCTTCTTCCCGCCGACCGACCTTACCATCATGGGCATCTCCAGCGTCGCCATAGCCGAAAAGACGATGGAGGTGCTCGGGAAGCGGGGCGCGGTGATACGGCAGATCGACGCCACCATACTGGCCGAGGAGCCCAAGTTGAAGCCCCATTACGACGGGCTGCGCAAGTCGCTCGCCGCCGTCTTTAAGATGCCCGTAGAGGACGTCAGCGTCAAGGCCAAGAGCCGCGAGGGCCTCGGCGATATAGGCAAGGGCGAGGCCATGGCCTGCTACGCCGTGGTCAGCGTGCTGGCCTGAGGAACGCTATGAGGACCGCCGCCCTGTACGCCATGGTCACGGCAGCCGCGCTCGCCGCGCTGCTGACGGCCTGCGCCCGGCCCCGGCCTGCCGGCGAGACCGCGCCGCCGCCCGATCTGGCCGTCACCGTAGAGACCAGGGAGTACGAAGTGACTCCGGGCCCCGACCAGGAGCGCGAGGACGCTTTTATGGCCGTGCTGGCCGCCGCCGGCGACCAGGCCGCCGTCGGCGCGGGCGCCGAGACCGGCTTCAACTACGTTCTCAAGCCGGCCGGCGCCATCTACCCGCTTTCGAAAGTCGAGATAGGATGCCGCGTCAGGGGCCGCTACGCCCGCGACGGCGGCAGGAAAGCCTGCGCGGAGTTCTTCTCCGTGCTCGACGCCAGGCTCAGGAAGAAGGGTCTCAAATGAGGATCTACAACACGCTCACCCGCCGGAAGGAAGAGTTCAGGCCCATAAAAGAGGGAGAGGCCGGCATCTATACCTGCGGCCCGACCGTCTACAATTACGCCCATATCGGCAATATGCGGACCTTCATCACCGAGGACCTGCAGGTGCGGGCGCTGCGCTTCCTCGGCTGGAAGGTCAGGCGCGTCATGAACATCACCGACGTGGGGCACCTGGTCTCCGACGCCGACACCGGCGAGGACAAGATGGAGCAGGGCGCCCGCCGCGAGGGCAAGAGCGCCTGGGATATCGCCAAGTTCTACACCGACGAGTTCTTCAGGGACTTCAAGGCGCTCAACTGCGCCGATCCCGACGTCACCTGCCGTGCCACCGATTACATAAAAGAGATGATAGACCTGGGCCTGACGCTCGAGAAGAAGGGCTACACCTACGTCATACCCGGCGACGGCGTCTATTTCGACACCGCGAAACTGCCCGATTACGGCAAGCTGGCCGGGCGGAGCCATATCGAGGGCATACAGGAGGGCGCGCGCATAGAGGCCAACGAGGGCAAGCGCAAGCCGACCGATTTCGCCGTCTGGAAGTTCTCCTCCCCGGGCGAGAAGCGCCAGATGGAGTGGGATTCCCCGTGGGGCAAGGGCTTCCCGGGCTGGCACATGGAGTGCTCGGCCATGGCGATGAAGCACCTCGGCGACACCATCGACATGCACTGGGGCGGCGAGGACCATGTCGCCATACATCACACCAACGAGATAGCCCAGAGCGAGGCCGCCACCGGCAAGCCCTTCGCCAATTACTGGCTGCACGCGCGGTTCCTTGTGACCGGCGACACGGGCAAGATGTCCAAGTCGTCAGGAGAGTTCCTCACCACCGGCCTGCTGATAAAGAAAGGCTACGACCCGCTGGCCTACCGCTATTACTGCCTCCAGACCCATTACCGCAAGCAGCTCGAATTCACCTGGGAAGGACTGGACGCCGCGGGCAAGGGGCTCGAGCGCCTGCGCGAAGCGGCCCGCCGCCTGGCCTCCGCCCCCGCCGCCGGCCCGGCGGAGAAATACCTGTCGGATTTCAGGACGGCCCTGGAGGACGACCTCAATATCCCGCAGGCCCTGGCCTGCGCCTGGGAGGCCGCGCGCGACGAGGCCGTTCCCGCCGCGGAACGCCTTGCCTTCCTCAAAGAGGCCGACAAGGTGCTGGGCCTGGACCTTTTCTCCGCCCCGAAAGCCGAAGCGGAACTGGAGCCGGAACTGATGGCGCTGGTCGAAGCCCGCGCCGCCGCCCGCAAGGCGAAGGATTTCCGGCGCTCGGACGAATTGCGGACCGAGCTGGCCTCCAAAGGAGTGCTGGTGGAGGACACCGCCGCCGGTCAGAAGTGGCGGCGGCGGCCGAGTTGAAAAGCGTTCCGGGGCTTTGCTAGAATAGACCTGTAGTCCTGACGCGGGCGTGGTTCAATGGTAGAACGGGACCTTGCCAAGGTTCAGACGAGGGTTCGATTCCCTTCGCCCGCTCCAAAGAATTTAAAAGCCATCCGGAAGGATGGCTTTTTAATGTCCACTCGCAAGTCGCCCGCCGCGGTCCGGAGGTGAACGATCATGGGAATAATGGAGATAAAGCCGGAGAAAGAACTCAAGAGCCTTTTTTATATTTATATGACGCCGGTGTTCATCCCGGTCGCCGTTCTCGCCGCGGTGCTGGCTTTCGTGCCGCTGGACCCGCCCGGCACGCTCATAATACCGCTGTTCATCGGCCTGCTGCTCCTGGTCGCGCTGCTGCTGGCGCTCTGGATACCGGCTTTCCACAGGTCCCTGAAGTATGATATCGGCGACGACGCGCTGCGCTGCGATTCGGGCGTCTTCTGGAAGCGGCGGGTGACGGTGCCCTATTCCAAGATCACGAACGTGGACATCGCGCAGGGGCCCGTGCAGCGGCTGTACGGAGTGGGCACCGTGCACGTTCAGACCGCCGGCGCTTCCGCCGCCCAGGGGGGCCTCGCGGAGCTCAGTTTCATGGGAATAAAGGACCTCGAAGGCGTGAAGGAGGCCGTCATGGCCAGGGTGAAGGCGCCGGTCCCCGGCCGCGCCGGAACGGCGCCCCGGCAGCAGCCTGAGCCGGAGAAGACCCCCGCCTTCGATACGCAGGAGCGGATCCTGGCGGAGCTCAAGGCGATAAGGGCGGCGCTCGAAAAACGTCCTTGAAGACCGCCGGAGTCCTTTTTTAAGGACCGGACCTCCCCGGCGAAGCCGGCCTTTTCGGGCCGGCTTTTTTTTTGTCCCGGTCTTGACAAGGCAATAGGCCCATGCGCATTTTCAATGGGCCGAAAAACATAGGCCCGCGGGCCCCATGGCTCATACCGGGGCGGTGTGCCCGGAGGTATGATATTGGGGCAGGACCGACCAGGAGGGGTAAAGTCATGAGGAAGACCGCAAAATTGATCATGATCATCGCCGCGGCGATGATCCTTCGTCCGTTCGCCGTTTCCGCGCAGTCCGTCGACTTCGATGATCCGGAGAGCATAGAGGCTCTCCTTGACGGGGTGAAGGCCGCCAAGCCGAAACCGCCAAAGCCGCCGCATAACCCGCATCAATCACATCCGTCGCATCCGTCGCACCCGTCCCAGCCCAGTCATCCTTCGGTGCCGGGCGGCGGTCATCCTTCCCATCCTCCGCAGCCTTCCCATCCGTCGCACCCTTCGCACCCTTCGCATCCGTCCCACCCGGGGAATCCTCATAACCCATGGACTCCGCCGGTGCCCCCGGTCCCCAACCCTCACCCGGTCCATCCGCCGCAACCGGCCCATCCCTGGCAGCCCGTGCAGCCCTGGACCCCGGGGCATTATGACAACCACGATGTCTGGCATCATACGCCCTGGCATCATCACCCGGCGCCGCAGCATCCGTCCCACCCGGGCGCCTATCAGAAGACCCTGCGCTTCGAGAGCGGATATTTCGCTTTCACCAGCGACGCCCGCGAGTCCATGCGGGACGCGGTCCGCGACCTGCGCGGGGCCGGCGTCCTCGTCATGGAGGACAGGCTGGAGGGCGGCCGCTACGTGATAGCCTTCAGTGCCCCTTCCGGAGCGCGGATAGAGCGCTACTCCAGCGGCAATTACGCTTTTATCAGCGATGCCCGCGAGGGACTGGCGCAGGCCGTACGCGAGCTGAAAGCCGACGGGAAGATCGTGCTCGAATCCAGGCTGGACGGGAGCGCCTTCGTCGTAAGTTACCTCGAAGGGATCCATTACGACGCCGACTGGAACGTCCGCCGCTTCGACTTCTTCAGCGGCGCTTTCCCGTTCACCAGCGACGCCCGCGGGTCCATGCAAGAGGCCGTGCGCCAGTTGCGCGAGACCGGCTGTCTTGTCTTCGAGAGCCGGTTGACCGGCTCCTCTTATTCCCTGTCCTTCGAGGGGCCCGCGCGCTCTTCCATCCGGAGCACCGAGAGCCGGCACTTAGCGTTCTCCAGCGACGCCCGGGAGGAGATGCGGCGCGAACTGCGCCGGCTCGAGAGCCGCGGCAACGTGATACTCGAGGCCAGGCTCAACGGCACCGCTTACACGATAAGCTACCTGACCTCCTACCGCTGAGCGGTCCGGAGGCCTTCGAGGCGCGGTCCCTCCCGGGGCCGCGCCTTTTTTGTTATTATTTGAGCGCATGATGTCCGACGAAAGGCTGATGAATTTCTGCCGCGACCTCTCGGCCGCGGTGAAGAGCGGTCTGCCGCTCAGCGACGCTTTCGCGACGCTGGCCCGCTCCCGTGGGCACGCCCGGCCTATGGCCGGCGCGGCGGAACTCACGGCCGAAGGCAGGCCGCTGCACGAGGCCCTGGCGGCGCAGGGCGGCTTCCCGCCGGTCTTCCTGGCGTTGCTGCGCGCCGGCGAGGAGGGGGGAAAGACCGGCGAGTTCCTGGACCTTTACGCCGGCATGCTGGAGGTGAGGGTGGAGTTCCGGCGCCGTATCGGGCGGGCGCTCATCTACCCCCTTTTCGCCGCCGGGCTGGCCCTGCTGCTGCTGCTCGCCGTCGCGTTCAAGGCCGTCCCGCTCCTCATGGCCCCGCTAGAAAGCGCGGGCCTCGCCGCTCTCCCCCGGCCCGCCTGGCTGGACGCCCTGGCGGGGCTCCTGGCGGCGAACTGGCCCGCCGCGCTGGCCGCGGCCTTCGTCCTTTTCCTGGCCGCCCGCGCCGCGCTGCGCTCCGCTCCGGGCCGCCGGGCCCTCTCGCTGGCCGGCCACTGGCTGCCCGGCTTCCGCTACCTCGCGGAGCAGGCCAGGCTCTACCATATCTACACGACCATCGGCCTGCTGCTCAAGGCCGGCCTGCCGCCGGGCGCCATAATGGCGGTGCTGGACCAGTTCTCGGCCGACGACCCGCCGACGCGGCGCCGGTTCGCGCGGGCCGCCGCCATGGTCTCCTCGGGGCGCGGGCTGGCGGAGAGCCTGGAACCGCTGCTGCCGCCGGCCGACCGCCCGGGCCTGGAGATGGCGGAAAAGACCGGCCGGCTGGACGAGACGCTGCTGCGGCTGGGCAAGGCGGCCTATGACAGCCACCTGCACCGGCTCAAGGTTTCCATGTCCGTATTCAAGATAGCGCTCCTTATCGCGCTGGCCTCGCTCTGTTTCCTGCTGATATACATGCTGCTGCGGCCCCTGCCGGGGCTGCTCAAGGGAGCGGGCGAAGCCTTCGTGACTTCGCCGGGCGCGGCCCCTTCCGCGCCGCCGGGAAAAGAGGCCCGTCCCGGCGACGGCCCCGGCCCGGCTCCGGCGGAGGGAGACCCCGCCGGGGACGAGACCGCCAGGTTCAACCGCGAGCAGGGCGGGAAGATAGCGGACTTCATTAAGACCCGCTCCGCCGCCTCCGGGGAAAGTTCCGCCCCGATGCCGAAATTGAAAAGCTCCATAGGCGGCGGTTCCGGCCAGCCGGGAACCGGCGGCCTCTCTCCGACCAAAATACAACCCACCGAGATAAAGTCCGGGACCAGATAAGACCGGGACCATAAGGCCCCCTTCCGGGTCCGCGGGACCCACTTCTTAATAGGAAGGAATATGGAAGGGCCCTGGGCCCTATGCTTCTATTGGAACTCTCCGTTAACCGCTAAACTATAGGCATGATCAAAACCCCGAAATCTCTTTTCAAAGCCCTGATAGCCCTCTTCATAGCCCAGCTCCCCGCCTCGCAGGCGCTCGCCGCCTCCGGCGAACTGGACATTTTCCGCAACGGCGCGGCCGACATGGGGGACCTGGTCGCCACCATGCGTGCCGGCGTGGAAGTCCCCGAGGCCAAGGCCCCGGCGCCGCGGCCGGTCCAGCCCCAGCAGGGCAATAACGAACTGCTCCACTTCTGGGAAGACCTCAAGGAAGACGTTTTCGACGATGTCTGCAAAGAGATAAAGCCCGATATCAGCGAGGGGGTCGATTTCGACCCTGTCGGCGGCATAGAGGGCAAGTTCAAGCGCTTCCTCAAGCAGTACCCCGACAACCGCATAGCGCTGGTGGACGAGGTCGGCGTCAAACTGGACGCGGGCCACACCTTCGCCGACATACTCGACGTCGGCGGGCATCCTTTCAACATCGGCATAAGCGGCCGCCTCGAGGGCAAGTCGGTGGTGGTGCGCAAGCTCAAGAACGTCAAGTATTGCAAAGAGATACTCACCATCCTCGACGTCCGCACCGTCAAGACCATCCTCCCCGTATCGGCGAAGCGCATCGGCGAGATGCAGCCCGGCGAGATCTGGAAGTTCCCCGCCGTTCTCAGCGTTTCGGCCAGCGGCGGCGTCGGCGCTCCCGTCCAGCCGTGGATAACCCTCTCTTTCTCGCTCGGCCACACCCGCGAGAAGAAGCCCTCCCTGACGCTGTTCAAGATGGATGAGAACCGCCTGCGCTTCCGCATCCGCCTGGACCAGGCCGTGATAACCCGCGGCGGCGTCTCGGCCAATACCTCCTTCGACGCGGGCATGATCGGCCTGCCCGAGGCCGAGGGTTTCTTCGCCAGGGAACTCAATAAGACGCTGGTGAAGGAGTTCAATAAATACGTCGCTTTCCGCTTCGGTCTCTCCCACGCCCGCACCAAGGGCAAGAAGATACTGATGGAGTTCATCCTGGACGCCAATAACCGCGAGCAGCTCGAGAAGCTGGAGGAGTTCCTCAAGGGCGACCTCACCGTCATCCGCAAACTGATAAAGCTCGGCGCGCAGGTCAACGATTATTCCTCGCATGACGACATCGCCGCCGGCGCTCAGTCCCTGGAGGAGTTCGAGCAGGCCGTCGGCCAGGAACTGGGCCTTAATTCCACCTTCACCGGTTCCGATCACTACAACTCCGATTCCAACGGCCATAATATCACGCTCCCCATCCTCTACCAGCGCGAGGGCAATACCGGCCACCGCTACGACCGCTACCAGGCGCTGGGGGCGGACGAGGTCATGCACGTGAACAACGCCTTCCGCAACGTCTCGGAGAGCAATATCAACGTCCCGCTCCTGGGCAAGGTCTACAAGCACACCACCAATCAGAGTATGTACGTGGTGAACTACGAGTCGGCCGGCGGCGGCGTCTCCGACGCGGCCGTGGTCTACCAGCGTTACGAGGGCTACGTCAAGCACGACGAGTCCAAGGCCAAGGGCATGATCGAGCGCATGAACGAGATCCTCAAGTACGCCGGCGCCGGCGGCGAAGGCACCAACAGCGACTACCTCATAGACACCGACGCCCTCTTCCCCCGCCTGGACCCGGATAACGCCGCGGAGACCGACGAATGGGGCCGCCCGGTCCTCGATTCCAAGAGCTACAAGTCCGCGATCATGTCCTTCTCGCTGGTTTTCACCAAGACCGCGGTGCGCGACATCCTGGGCGCTTCCGGCGAACTGATACTCAAGGCGACGCTCAACGTGATGGAGGGCCTGGACCGCGAGATCATGGACAAGGTGAAGCACCTGCTGCGCGTGAAAGACGACGGCAAGGTGGATTACGACTGGAAGGAGGCCCGCAAGCTGCTGAGGGACTACGAGCGCGCCGGAGACGATTCCTTCGACCCGGTAGACGTGGTCCGCCAGACCTGCTACCACGCCTCCCGCGTCATCGCCGACATCTTCTCGGTGCGCGACGAGAGCGACTGGCGCGCCAAGTCGGAAAAGCTCTCCAAGATCATGAGCGGCCGCGGCAGGAGCCGCCTGGGTTACGAGAACATGATGCAGATAGCCATACAGCTGGTGAACCCCAAGAACCTCTACGCCAGCCTGTACTTCCAGACCGACAAGCGCATCAAGAACGAGGCCAATGTCTCCGATACCTACCAGATCTATAACCCGGAGGTCGGGCAGGCTTTCGGCCAGCAGCAGCACGGCGCCAATTCGCTGCGCGACCGCTTCGCCGACCCTTCCACGCTGAGCGACTGACGCCGGCTGAAAGGACGAAAAAACCCCCGGCCCTCCGGGGGTTTTTTATATCATAGTATGAAGATGGAAAGAGCCGAAGACGGACTGCCGGAAAAGATACGCGCCGCCGCCGAGCTGCTGGAGGCCGTCGCGGCCGACCGGGCCCTGCTGGCCGGCGTCTCCTCCGAAGAGACCAACCGCCTGCTCAAAGCCGCCGGCGAGGTCTCCCGCCCCGACGCCAGGGCGCGCCGGCGGATGATAAAGGCCGTGCAGCGCCGCCGCAAGGCCGAGCGCCTGGCCAGGGCGGAGGGCGCGCTGGCGGAGACCGGCATACGCCGCCTGCGCCGCCAGGCCGTCTTCACCACCCCCAACTATACGGCGCCGGCGGCCCTGCCGGACGCCGCGCCGGAGCCCGCCGCGGGGAGCGCCGGGCGCAACTGCTATGTCTGCAAGACCGATTACACGGAGATACACCATTTTTACGACCAGCTCTGCCCGGCCTGCGCGGAGTTCAACTACCGCAAGCGCGGCGAGACGGCGGACCTGCGCGGCCGGGCCGCGCTGCTGACCGGCGGCCGGGTCAAGATAGGCTACCAGGCGGGTATAAAGTTGCTGCGCGCCGGGGCCTCGCTGATAGTCACCACGCGCTTCCCGCGCGACGCGGCCATGCGCTACGCGGCCGAGCCCGATTTCGGCGACTGGAAGGACAGGCTCGAGATCTTCGGCCTGGACCTGCGGCATACCCCGAGCGTGGAGGCCTTCTGCCGCCACCTGGTGGAGACCCGGTCCCGGCTGGATTTCATAGTCAACAACGCCTGCCAGACCGTGCGCCGGCCGCCGGATTTCTACAGGCACATGATGGAGCGGGAGAACGGCCCGCTGCGCGATATGCCGGAAGCGGCCCGGCGGCTGCTGGGCGCCTACGAGGGCCTGCGCGGCTACAGCATGCTGCCCGAAGGCCCCGCCGCCGGTCCGCGCGCGCCGGCCGCCGCCGCTTCTTCGGCGGCGCCGGCGGCCGCGGGACTGACCCACGCCGCCGCGCTTTCCCAGGTCGCGCTTCTGCCCGAAGAGCTCTCGGCGCAGGGCGGCCTTTTCCCGGAAGGCAGGCTGGACCAGGACCTGCAGCAGGTGGACCTGCGCGAGCGCAATTCCTGGCGGATGCTGATGGCGGAAGTCCCCGCGGTCGAGCTGCTGGAAGTGCATCTCGTCAACGCCGTGGCCCCTTTCATCCTGAACGCGAGGCTCAAGCCGCTGATGCTGCGCACCCCGGAGAGGGACAAGCATATAGTCAATGTCTCGGCCGTTGAGGGGCAGTTCTACCGCAAGTTCAAGACCACGCGGCACCCGCACACCAACATGGCCAAGGCCGCGCTGAACATGATGACGCGCACCGCCGCCGCGGATTACCACGGGGACGGCATACACATGAACGCGGTGGACACCGGCTGGGTGACCGACGAGGACCCCGCGCATATCGCCGAGCGCAAGACCCGCGAGCACCGCTTCCACCCGCCGCTGGACATAGTGGACGGCGCGGCGCGCATAGTCGACCCCATAATCGACGGCTTCAACACCGGCGGGCATGTCTGGGGAAAATTCCTGAAGGATTATAAGCCGGCGGACTGGTAGCGTCCCTCGCGGCCATGAAAAAACCCCGGGCCCGCCCGGGGTTTTTCATTTCAGGCCCGCGGGACTTATTCGTGGGCTATGGCCGAGTCCACGCCGAAGATATGCGCGATCAGCGCGGCGCGCACCCACATGCCGTTGCGCTCCTGCCGCCAGTAGACGGCCCGCCTGTCCTCGTCCACGGCCGGGTCTATCTCGAAACGCCGCGGCAGCGGGTGGAGTATGACGCAGTCCTTCTTTATCGCGCCCAGGTGTTCCTTCCTGAAGTAGAAGAGGGAATAGTCCACTTTCTTCGACTCCCCGTCCTTGTCGTGCTCGTCCTGTATGCGCGTCATGTAGATGGCGTCGGCCTCGCCCATGACCGACCGGAAGTCCTCGGTCTCGGTGAAAGGGATGTTCTGGCTGCGCAGGAATTTCAGGATATCGTCCTCCATGCGGAACTGCCTGGGCGAGACGAAGACCAGTTTTACGCCTTTGTAGTTCTTCATCAGGTAGGAGAGCGAGCGCACGGTGCGGCCGCGCTTGAGGTCGCCGACCATGACGATGGTCCTGCCGTCTATCCCGCCGTCGAAGCTCTTGTAGAGCGTGTAGGCGTCGAGCAGGGCCTGCGTCGGGTGCTGGTCCTTCCCGGAGCCGCCGTTTATCGTCGGCACGGGGCGGTCGGTGCGGTTCATCAGCCAGGCCGTCTTCTCCACGAAGCCAGGCGTGGGGTGGCGCATGATTATCATGTCCACGTAGCTGGAGAAAGTACGCACCGCGTCCTCGGGCGTTTCGCCCTTCATCTCGGAGGAGGTGGTCATGTCGCGTATCTCGGAGGTCTTGATGCCCAGGATATGGCAGGCGTTGAGGAAGGAGAGGAAGGTCCTGGTGGAAGGCTGGACGAAATAGAGCATCGCCCGCTTGTGCGAGAGCAGGGAGTTGGCTACGTCCATCCCATCCTTGTGCTTGGTCATCTTCCGCAGGGCGTCGGCGGTCCTGAAGAGATGCTCCAGCCGCTCCCGTCCCAGCTGCTGGGCGAAGAGGCAGTCGTAGATGCGCCCGTTGCGGGTGAAGTAAGGCAGCTTGTCGGCTATTTCGAGCCTGCTGAAAGATTCCCAGTCGGCGCTGATGCTGGTCATTAACTGCGTCCTGTCCATTGGCTCTCCTTGTTCCTGAAAGGCGAACCGCGGGCGGTTCGCGCCAGCGGGCTACCGGCGGGGAGCCGGCTGGCGGGTCAGAACTTCTCGACGAGGTCCAGCAGGACCAGGCTGCGGTTGCGGTCTATCTTCACCTTCGCCAGGACGGAACCGCTGCGGGCGTCCTTGCGCGGATCGTTCTCGTTGAGATAAAAGCGCTCTATCCCGTAAGTGGCGACCGGGCCGCCGAAACGGTGGATCATCTCGGCTTTCGCCCAGCCCGGCTCCTGCGGGGGATTGGCGTGGCAGTCCACGGCTTCGTAGACCGGGACTTCGCCGGCCGCGGTGACGGCCTTTTTGCCTTTGTCCTCCAGCTTCACGAAGAGCCGGCCCAGGTCGCGGGTGCGGCGCGGGCAGTTCCCTCCACGGGGGGAGGAGATCTCGTAGTTCAGCGCCACGTAGGTGCCGCTGAAAAGGTCGCGCGGGTCGACCGGCTCGGTGGCGAGATAGAACTCCGGCGAGTCCGTGTTCCTGGAAGCGAACAGCCAGCCGCCCCAGGCGGCGAAGAAAAGTACCTGTGCTCCCAGCACCAGGCGCAGGCAATTGGCGTTCCCTTTCCAGTTCATTTCTTCACCGACTCTATGAGCGCCTTGCGGCCCTTGTTGACGAAATAGGCCAGGGCCCCGAAGGCCAGGCCGGTCACGATGAAGGCCATGCCGCTCCTGAGCATGCTGCCGAAAATGTCGATGAAGCGCGTCACGGCCAGGATGGTCAGCACGGCCACGCCCAGGTTTATCTGTTTCTCGTCCGAATCCCTGGTGCCGCTTATTATCGAGACGGTCCCGAAGGCGGCCAGCAGGAGGTTGGCCGTTATCGCCACCGCCTTGGCGGTGGCCTCATTGGCGTCGAAAAGCAGGAAGGAGCAGAGCATGGAGGCCGTCAGCAGGACCTTGCCCGCCAGCTCGTCCCTGGCCCCGGCGGGCAGCAGGCGCTGGGGCCGGAAGACTACGGAGAGCAGCGCTCCGGCGAAGAGCAGCCAGGCTACGGCCCCGCCGGCCGCCGTGTCCGCGGCGGAGCGGTTCACGTACTCGTCGCCCTTGTAATGCCAGAAGAAGGTCGTCAGATATACCGCGCCCAGCCAGGTCTTGAGCGCCAGCCCGGCCTTGTCGTCCTCCGGCTCGCTGCCCCAGGTCAGCCAGAGCGCGGCCAGCGACATGCCGGAAAGCAGTATCAGGGCGGAAGACCTTATCTTTATGGCGGTGTCGGCCAGCAGCATCACGAAAAGCCAGACCACCGAGGCCCCCAGCGGCAGGGAGAGCTTCCTGCCGGGGAAGACCGCTGTCCCGCCGGCCAGTACGGCCAGGGCCAGGGCCCAGTGCCACAGCGGCTGCGCGTCGGCCAGCCGCGCGGCGGTCAGGGCCAGGATGCTGTTGGATGAGAGCGTGCCGGAGTACAGGGTGAAGAAGAGGAGCGCCGAGCAGAGATAGGCGGAGAAGGGGCGCCTGGAGAGCAGGGCGGCCGGGGCCGCGAGGGCCGCCCAGACCAGATACGGCTTCACCGGGTCGCCGCTGAGATTGAAGAGCTGCGCGTAGAGCCCGATCCCCAGTATCGGCATGAAGAACCAGACCATCTCCAGCGGCACGGCCGCGGCCGGCTTCCCGTCCAGGCGCACCGCGGCCTCGCCCACGCCGGCGAAGAGGAGCAGGAAGGCGAACATCTTGGTGGCCGCGTCTATCTTATCCCAGTTGCTGGCCACTATGAGTATCACGCCCAGCGCGACGAAGAGGCCCGCGGCCGCCCCTATCCAGTGGGCCGCCCTGAAGGCCGCGAAAGGCCTGGCGCCGTAAACGCGGTCGTAAACGGCCGCCGCCTGTTCGGGCGTGATGATGCCGGCCCCGGCGCTCGCCTCCAGGTCCGCTTTGAGTTTTTTATAGTAGGAAGCCATCCCCGGGGTATTATATAAAAAGGGGACGCTGATTCCTAAATGACTAAATTAAGCATTTAGGAATCAGCGTCCCCTATGTTATAAAATCATTTGAATGGCCCTGAAGAACCATCCGCTCGGGGTATATCCCGACTTCCGCCGCCTTTTCGCCGGCCGGATAGTGTCCGCAGTGGGCGACAAGTTCTTCGCCATAGCCATAGCCTGGTGGGTGCTCAGCGGCGCCGGCGAGCACGGCAAGTTCCACCTGGGCATGATCATGGCGATGACCTTCCTGCCGGTCGTCCTCTTCGGGCCCTTCTTCGGCGCGCTGGTGGACCGCAGCGACAAGCGCCTGGCCATGCTCTGGGCCGACGCGGCCAGGCTACTGCTGGTCTTCACGCTGGGCCTGCTGACCTGGTCCGGCCGCCTGGAGCTCTGGATGCTCTACGGGCTCTGCTTCATGATAGCGGGGTTCGGGCCGATGTTCGAGGCTTCGGTCTCCAGCTCCCTGCTGCGGCTCACCTCGGAGGAGCACCTGGGCGCCGCCACCGCCGCGGATTCCTCGGTGATGCAGCTCTCCAGCGTCTTCGGTTCGGCCCTGGGCAGCGTCCTGATAGCGGCCCTGGGCGCGGCCGGGGCTTTCTTCTTCAACTCGTTCACCTACGCCCTGTCCTTCCTGGCGGTCCGGTCCATCTCTTCGGACCTGAGCGCGCGCAGGGGCGGGCAGGCCCCTTATTTCGACGAGCTCAAGGCCGGCCTGCGCTATATCGGCGGCAACAGGCCGCTGCTCTCGCTGCTCCTCTCCTTCGCGGCGCTGAACTTCTTCGTCGGCCCCATACTCATACTGATACCAATGATAGTCAAGTTCGTGGTGAACGGCTCGGTCCGGTGGCTGGCGGTGTTCGAGACCTTCTTCGCGGCCGGTTCGGCGCTGGCGGCCATAGCCATGAGCTTCAAGTCCGGCTACCGGAACATCTACGGCTGGTTCTTCGCCTCGGTCGTGGCCGTCGGTCTGCCTTTCCTGGGGCTCTACTTCACCGCCGACCGGCTGCACATCTGCGCTCTCCTTTTCCTCGTCGGGGCCGCGCTGGGGACCGGCAACGCGGTGGCGTTGACGCTGTTCCAGCGCATGGTGCCGGAGGAGATGAAGGGACGGTTCTTCTCCGTGCTGACCACCGTCAGCTACGCCGTGCTGCCGCTCACTTTCATGCTCAACGGCCTGCTGGCCGAGAGCCGTTCGGTCGGTTTCAGCGTCCTGATCAACGCCTGCGGGGTGCTGGCGCTCTCGGCGCTGGTCCTGCTCATACCGCGCCTGGAATACGGAGAAGGGAAATGACGCCTAAAAAGAAACGGCCCGGAGACCCTCTCTGGTACAAGGACGCGGTCATCTACGAACTGCACGTAAAGTCCTTCTGCGACAGCAATAACGACGGGATCGGCGATTTCAGGGGCCTGATCGGCAGGCTCCCCTATCTCAAGAGCCTGGGCGCCACGGCCCTGTGGCTGCTGCCTTTCTACCCCTCGCCGCTGCGGGACGACGGCTACGACATCTCCGACTATTACGGGATAAACCCCGATTACGGCGACATGGGCGACTTCCGCGACTTCCTGCGCGAGGCCCACGCCCTGGGTCTGCGCGTGATAACCGAGCTCGTCGTCAACCATACCTCCGACCAGCATCCCTGGTTCCGGCGGGCCCGCAAGGCGAAGCCCGGCTCGGCCGCCCGGAATTACTATGTCTGGAGCGATACCGAGGAGAAATACCGGGACGCCCGCGTGATCTTCAAGGATTTCGAGACCTCCAACTGGACCTGGGACGACGAGGCCGGGGCCTATTTCTGGCACCGTTTCTACCGTCATCAGCCCGACCTCAATTTCGAGAACCCGGCCGTGCAGCGGGAACTGCTCAAGGTGGTGGATTTCTGGCTGGGCCTTGGTGTGGACGGCCTGCGGCTGGACGCCGTTCCGTACCTCTACGAGGCCGAGGGGACCAACTGCGAGAACCTGCCCCAGACCCACGCCTTCCTCAAGAAGCTGCGCGCGCACGTGGACTCGAAGCACAAGGACCGGATGCTGCTCTGCGAGGCCAACCAGTGGCCCGAGGACGCCGCGGCCTATTTCGGCTCCGGCGACGAATGCAACATGTCCTTCCACTTCCCCGTTATGCCGCGCCTCTTCATGTCGCTGTGGATGGAGGACAGCTTCCCGATAACCGACATACTGGAGCAGACGCCGGCCATACCGGAGAACTGCCAGTGGGCGGTGTTCCTGCGCAATCACGACGAGCTGACGCTGGAGATGGTCACCGACGAGGAACGGGACTACATGTACAAGGTCTACGCCCGCGACGCCAAGGCCAGGATAAACCTCGGGATACGCAGGCGCCTCGCCCCGCTGCTGGGCAACAACCGCCGGAAGATAGAGCTGATGAACATGCTGCTGCTCTCGCTGCCCGGCACGCCGGTGCTCTACTACGGCGACGAGATAGGCATGGGCGACAATTTCTACCTGGGAGACCGCAACGGTGTCCGCACTCCGATGCAGTGGAGCCCCGACCGCAACGCCGGCTTCTCGCGGACCAACCCGCAGAAACTTTTCCTGCCGGTGGTCACCGATCCCGAGTATCATTACGAAGCCGTCAATGTGGAGAGCCAGGAGGGAAATCTTTCTTCGCTGCTCTGGTGGATGAGGCGCGTGATAGCCATGCGCGAGAATTACAAGGCCCTGGGCCGCGGCACGCTGGAACCGGTGCAGTCGGACAACGCCAAGGTGCTGGCCTTCGTCCGCCGCCACGGCGACGAGATCGTCCTCTTCGCCGCTAACCTGTCGCGTTTCTCGCAGGCGGCCTCGCTCGACCTTTCCCGCTACGCCGGTCATGTGCCGACGGAGGTCTTCAGCGGCAGCGATTTCCCGGCGATAACCGAGAAGCCCTACCTGTTCACTCCGGGGGTGCATAACTGCTACTGGTTCCTGCTGCGCAGACCCGAGCAGCAGGCCGAGACCCCCGGCGACAAGCCGCTGCCGTCGCTGGAACTGCCGGACCTGGAGTGGAAGGATCTCTTCGGCGCGACGGGCCCCCGCGGCCTGGAGCCCGCGCTGTCGGCTTACGTGAAGAAGTGCCGCTGCTTCGGCCGCGGCGCCGCGCCCCGCAGGCTCAGGGTCATGGAGGCTTTCCCGCTGCCGTCCGGCGCCAGCCTGGTCCTGGCGGAGGCCGTGCACGCGCAGGGCTGGGTGGAGACTTACGTGCTCCCGCTGGCCTTCGCGGCCGGGGAGAAGGCGGAGGAGGCGGCCCGGAAATACCCGCAGGCGCTGGTCGCCTCGCTGGAGCTCGCGGGCGGAAGGGGATATCTCTACGACGCGGGCCACGACCCGGCCTTCCACGCCGACCTGCTCGCGCTGTTCTCCTCCGGCCGGCGGCCGCGTTCGGGAGGGGCGGTGCTGCGCGCCTCGGCTTCGCCGGCTTTCCGCGCCGTCCCGCCGCCGGAGGGCCGGGCCCACGAGTCGCGCGTCCTGCGCTCCGGGCCCAACGGCCTGACCGTGGCCTACGGTTCCTCCTGCGTCCTGCGGCTGTGCCGCCGCGCGGAAGAAGGCGTCAGCCCCGACGCGGAGGCGGGAAAACTTTTCGCCGGCGGAGGGTTCCCCAACGCCCCTTCGTATTACGGCTCGCTGAGCCTGGAGCGCGGGGGGAAGTTCTACGGGACGCTCGGTTCCCTGCGCTCTTTCGTGCCCAACCAGGGGGACGCCTTCGCGCTCATGGCCGGCGAGGCGTCCCGCTATTACGAGGCGGTGCAGTCCAGGCCGTCGGACGCGGGGGCCCCGCCGCCGATGGCGGAGGCCTTCTGCGCCGGCCCGGCCGAAGCGCCCGCCGATTTCGTCAACCTTTCCGGCGGCTTCTGCCTGGAGATGGCGGAACTTATCGGCCGCCGCACGGGCGAGATGCACGCCGCGCTGGCCGCCTCGCAGGAGCCGGACTTCGCGCCCGAACCGTTCTCCCGGCTTTACCAGCGTTCGGTCTTCCAGTCGATGGCGGGCCAGTCGAAGAAGGTCTTCCTTAACCTGTCCCGCCGGCTGAAGGACCTGCCCGCGGAGCTGCAGGAGGAGGCCTCCTTCGTCCTGGAGAACCAGCAGAAGATACTCAAGGCCATGCAGCGGCTCAACGAGAGGAAGTTCTCCTGCCGCAAGATCCGCATTCACGGCAATTACCTGCTGTCGCAGCTGCTCTATACCGGCAAGGACTTCGTGGTGAAGGACTTCGAGGGCCACCCGGAGAAGACGCCGGGCGAGCGCCGGATAAAGCGCTCGCCCCTGCGCGACGCGGCCGGCGCGCTGATCTCCCTCTACTACGCGGCGCACGCCCCTTTCCTCCAGACCGGAGGTATCCCGCTCAAGGACCTTCCCGCGCTGGCGTCGTGGCTGGACCTGTGGTACTCGCACATCTCCGCCGCCTTCCTGCGCGGCTACCTGGCCGCGGCCGGCCCCGCGCAGGTGCTGCCGCAGAACCCGGACGACTTCCAGCTCCTGCTGCGGCTTTTCCTCATGAAGAGGGCCGTGACCGAACTGGAGGGGGACATAGCCGCCAGACCCGACTGGGCACGCGTGCCCGCCAGGCTGCTGCGCCTGCTGCTGCGCCCGGAACAGCGGGAATGCGCCGCGCCGGCGGAGCCGAAGCCGTGAGCGAAGGCCTGGTAACGGCACCGCAGGGGGCCTTCCCCTCCGCGAAAGGCCTCTCGTTCTCCGTCTGGGCGCCGTCGGCCGAAAGGATGGAGGTGCGCGTCAGTTCGCCGCGCCGCCTGAAGCTGCGGATGAGGAAGGCCGGCGGGGGGTACTGGAAAGCTTTCGCCCACGGTCTCGGGCCGGGGGCAAGGTACAAATACGCCGTGAACGGGCGCGGCGAGCGGCCGGACCCGGCGTCGCGCTTCCAGCCCGGGGGCGTGCACGGCCCGTCGGAGGCCGTTGACCACTCCGCTTTCCCCTGGTCCGACGCGGCCTGGCGCGGCCTGCCGCCCGAACGGATGATGATTTACGAGCTGCACCCCGGGACCTTCACCCCGGCGGGGGACTTCGCGGGCGTAGAGTCGCGCCTCCCTTATCTCAAGAGTCTCGGCGTCAACGCCGTGGAACTGATGCCCGTCTCGCAGTTCCCCGGCTCCCGCAACTGGGGCTACGACGGGGTCTATCCCTACGCCCCGCAGGATTCCTACGGCGGCCCGGAAGGCCTCAAGCGCCTCGTCGACGCCTGCCACCGGGCCGGCCTGGCCGTCGTGCTGGACGTCGTCTACAACCATCTCGGCCCCGAGGGCAATTACCTGGGCGCCTACGGGCCGTATTTCACGGACCGTTACCGCACGCCCTGGGGGGACGCGGTGAACTACGACGGCCGCGGCAGCCCGGCCGTCCGCGAGTATTTCCTCGGGGCCGCGCTGGCCTGGTTCCGCGACTACCATGTCGACGCGCTGCGGCTGGACGCCGTGCAGGGCATCTTCGATCTCGGGGCGAAACATTTCCTCGCCGAGCTCTCGGAGCGGACGAGGGACCTGTCGCGCCTCCTCGGCCGGCGCCTGTCGCTCATAGCCGAGAGCGACCTCAACGACGCGCGCGCGCTGGAACCGGCCCCGGCCGGCTGGGGAATGGACGCGCAATGGTCGGACGACTTCCATCACGCGCTGCACTCGCTGCTCACCGGCGAGAGGCGCGGCTATTACGGGGATTTCGGGGAGTTCGGCCAGCTGGCCAAGGCTTTTTCCGACGGTTTCGTCTACGACTGGGCCTGGTCGCCGCACCGCGGCCGCCGGCACGGCTCCTCTTCCGCCGGCGTGCATCCGGGCAAGTTCGTCGTCTGCTCGCAGAACCACGACCAGACGGGGAACCGGCCGCTGGGCGAGCGCCTCACCGCCCTCGTCGGGGAGCGCAGGCTGCGGCTGGCCGCGGGGGCCGTTGTCCTGTCCCCCTACATACCGATGCTTTTCATGGGCGAAGAATACGCCGAGAAGAACCCCTTCCGGTATTTCGTAAGCCACGGCGACCCGGGGCTCGTTAAGGCCGTGCGCGAAGGCCGTAAGCGCGAGTTCGCCGCTTTCGGCTGGAAGAAGGAGCCGCCGGACCCGCAGGGCGGGGAGACCTTCGCGGCGAGCAGGCTGGACTGGGACAGGCCCTCCCGCGGCGCGCACGCGGCCATGCTGGACCTCTACCGCCGGCTTATCGGCCTGCGGAAGGCCTGCCCGGCGCTCGGCTGCGTCCCCCGGAAGGACGTTTCGGTAAGCGTTTCCGGGAAGACCATCTCGGTATTCCGCCGGCGCGGCCGCTCCGCCAGCGCCGTCGTCTATAATTTCGGCCGGTCCGCGGCCCGTCCCGCGCTGCCGCCGGGCCGCTGGCGGGCGGTCCTTGATTCCGAGGGGCGGCGGCCGGCCGCGGCGCTGGCGCCGGAAAGTTTCAGGGTCTGGCTGGCCCGAAAATAAGGGGCGTTTCGAGAAGGGGGGTCCGCGCGCACGGCCGGGAGCTTAGAAAAGCGGTTTGCCGTTGAGCTTTATGCTCCGGTATACCGCGCAGGAGCCGGGGTCCCCGAAAGCCTGCGCTCCGAGCACCAGGCGCTGCGATTCCGCGGCGCCGCCTTTCGGAGAAAAGACGCTTAAAGCCTTCCGGTAGTCCTTCCCGTCCGTCCCCGCGTAGATAGTGAAGAGGTCGCCGTCCCTCTCAAAGCGGAGACTGTTGATCTCCGCCCCGAACCTGACCATGTCGCCTCCCGGTTCATAGGCGAACCCGAAAAAGTCGTGATGGTAGCCGGTATCCTTCTGGCGGGAGGCCGTGACGGCGAGTGAGCCACCCGGCGAGGGGCGATGAGGATGCGCGCCTTTTTTTCCCAGCCAGACGAAAACCGAGAACCATTGCCCGCCGATACCTTTCATGTCGTAATCCGCCATTATCTCCAGTTCCCACTTTTTCCCGGCTATCTCCTTTTCCAGCAACAGGCCCGGGTAGTATCCGGACCTCGGCTTGTCGGCGTTGTCGAGCTGGCGGCTTTCAGTGCAATAAATTATCGCTCCGTCACGGAAGAAAGCTTTTCCGCGGCCCGGCCAGAGGTTCCAGCCGGGCGGCGCCTGAGGGGCCTCCTTCTCTGCCGCCGGGTGCGCCGGGAGCCGGGCCGGAGGAAGCCGCATCGCGCTGGGGCCCTCCCTCATATCTATCTGAAGCGGGACCGTCGCCGCGGAGATGATATCGCCGGTCACGACATTGACCGCCCGCGCGTTGAGCTCGTAGCCTCCGTTCAATTCCGTCAGCGTCCCCGTCACGACGGCGCCGGCGCCGGAAAGAAAACCCGCCCGGGCGAGTCCCGCTTCGTCGACCGCTCCCGCGGCTGAGAGGCTCAGTTCCTTCAAGGCCGCTTCCAGTCTGCGGCGTTCGATGACCCTCACGCCGCCCGAAGCCGTCAGCCTGGAGGTCAGACGCTCCGCGACCAGCCTGCCCTCGGGCGAGGGGCGGCCGTCCGTGTCCGTTATGTCGTAGACCGCTATCTTACCGTCGGGGATATCGGAGACGCGGGCCAGGATGGCCGACACCACGGCGTCCAGGGGGTCGGCGGGAAGAGGCTGGATCTCGCCCGGGACCTAGCGCTTGACGCAGGCGCAAAGCGCCAGCAGCGCGGCCGCGGCTCCCGCCGCCCGGAAGAACGAACGTTCCGTCATAGAGCCCCCTCAGACCGGATTCGGTACGTCCACGAAGAAGGTCTTCACGCGGAAGCGGCGCCCGAGCAGGAGGCCGAGGTTCCTGACCCCTTCCTTCTCAGTGTTGTAATGTCCCGCGGATATGAAATTGACGCCCAGTTCGCGCGCGCTTTCCTGGCTGGGCTCGCCGGCCTCGCCGGTGACGAACAGGTCCAGCCCGGCCTCAGCGGCCTGCGGGAACATGCGCGCGGCGCCGCCGGATACCGCGCCGACGCGGCGTATTTTCTTGGGGCCGTAGGGGAAGAGCAGCGGCTTCGCGCCCAGGCCGGCGGCCAGCAGCGCCGCGGCCTTCGCGGGGGAGAGCGGCCTCCGGAGCGTTCCCGAGAGGCCGATGGCCTGGCCGTCATACGAGCCGAAAGGGCGGAGGCCCCCCGCGCCGAGCAGGCGCAGCAGGGCCGCGTTGTTGCCCAGCCGGGGATGGGCGTCGAGCGGGAGATGCCAGGCGGCCAGGCTCATGCCGCTCTCCAGCAGCAGCGCCAGCTTTTTTTTGAGCGGGCCCGTCACCGGTTCCGGGTGTCCTTTCCAGAAAAGACCGTGATGGACTATCGCCAGGTCGGCCCCGGCCTCCGCCGCCCGCCGCAGGAACTCCAGCGAGGCGGAAACGCCGAGCGCCAGCCCGCGCACCTCCGGCTTTCCTTCCACCTGCAGACCGTTGAGCGACGCGTCCCTGAAAGAGCAGGAACGCAGTTCCCGTTCCGAGAAAGCCACTATGTCTTTCAGCCGCGCCATGCTCCTCCTTACTTCGCCCCGTGCCTGGCGGCGTGGACGTAGCCGCCGCTGTTCTCCGCGCAGAGCGCGTCCGTCAGGACGGGCGGCGAGCCGGCGGCGCCGTAGAAAAGAAGGGCGGCGTAGCCCCAGCGTTCGGGGTTCCCGGCCAGCAGCCGGCGGGGTACCCGGACCGTCACCCTGCCGCCGGGCTTCGTCTCGGCGCCGAGTTCCTCAACGGCCCGCCGCCGGGCGGCGGTGAAGAACTCGGCCTTCTCCCCGTCGACCCGGAGCGAGTACTCCCAGGCGTCCTCGGGGTAAAGCCGCGGGGCCGCGGCCGTCAGCAGTTCGGTCCTGCCGGCGCGCTGGCGCTTGTTGATATCGATATAGAGTTCCGCCGAGGCCCCTTCGACCACGCCTTTCTCCGGGCCGGCCCCGGTCGTGAAGGTGAAAGAGACGCTGTCCTCGTCCCAGGACACCGAGAGGGACTTGAGCCTGAGGGCTTCCGCCGGGTCCAGGCCGCCGGGGAGGGCCGGCGCGGCGCCCGGCAGCTTCGGCGTCCCGGCGCCGTTGTCCAGCACGAGAGAGGAGCCCTCCCTCCTCGAGGCGAAGGCGGCGGCGCCGTCTTCTTCCGGCGAAAGTTTTTCCAGCGGGTCGAAGATCCAGCGCGGCAGGCTCTTGTCCATCAGGCGGTAGACGTCGGCGGCCCGGTCCTGGAACCCGGACTCGGCCATGCGGCGCGCCTCTTCGTCGGGGTCCGCCAGTCCGGCCAGCTGCTCCCCGCCGCCGGTGGAAAAATAGGCCTGCATCACGGCCGCGAGCTTTTTCTCGCCGGGGCGCTCGTTCATGTAAAGGGTCATGGTGTCGCGCAGGCCGGACAGGGCCGAGAGGGCCCCGGCCTGGCGGGGCGAAGCCGCCCAGCGGTCGTAGCCGCCGGTCCAGGGCGGCAGCGAAAGGGTGTCCGCCGCGGCCGCCGCGGTGGAGGCCAGCAGTTCCGAGACGGTCATGCCGGGCGCCGCCACGGGCAGCCAGTAATCGACGAGGCCCGCGCCCGCGGGCGCCGGCGGCCGCGCCGAGCCGTCTATGACGAAGAAGCAGGGAGCCGAGGCGCAGCCCGCGGTCGGCCGGTAACCGGGCGAGCCCGGCTCGGTGGAGGAAAGCAGGTCGAAAGCGGCCGCTACGACGCCTCCCCCGGAAAGGAGACGGGCCGTATCCGTGGAGGCCGGCGGGCCGCCGGCGGCCCAGGCGAGGCCGAGCGAGCGCAGGGCGGGCTGGGCGCCTTCGGCCATGCCGCCCGGCGGAGAGGCCAGGCCCTTCGGCGGGTATTCGGCGTAGAGGGGGAGTCTTTTGCCGGCGTCCATAAGGCGCAGGGCGAAGAAATAGGGGTTGTTCCGGGACCGGCCGCTTTTCCCGCTCCAGGAAGAGGCGGCGTCGTCCGGGTAATAAAGGAGGAACAGCGGCGGGGCCTCGGGAGCGCGGAGGGCCAGCTCCACCCTGCCCGCGGCGAGCAGCGCGCGCAGTCTTTCCAGGACGGCGCCGGAAGGCTGGGATTCGAGGGCCAGCGTGAGCTTCAGCGCGGTATCGCGTTCGAGAACTTCCAGGACCGGGGCCAGGTCCTCCTCGGCGTGGGGCAGCCAGAGCAGCGCGGTGCCGGCCAGGGCGCGCGGGGCGGCGGCCGCCAGCAGGAAGCAGAGGAGCGCGGCGGCCCGCTTCATTTGATCCTCCGTACGGATACGCGCTCCCCCTGCCGGTCGGCCGTCACGGAGGCGTCCGGGTCCGGCGCCTGGTTCCCGTCGACGATGTAGGCGTACCGGTATTCGCCGGGCGGCAGCGGTATTATGGTCTCCCACCCGCCGTTCTTCTTCACCAGGCTCAGCGCCGCCGGGTCCCATTTGTTGAAGTCGCCGACCAGCCTGACCTCGGAGGCCTTGGGCGCCTTCAGCGAGAACTTCACGAAGCGCAGTTCCGGCTGGGGGTTGAGGGCGGCGGCGCCTTTGCGCATGGGCGGCATCGCGGAGGGCCGGGAAGGTTTGATGAGGCCGGTCTCCCAGCCGCCGAGGAAACCGAAATACCTGCTGACGGCCTTGTGGAAGATGACGCTCGGCACGCTTATCAGCAGCAGGGCGATCGCCGACACCCAGATGAGCACTATGCGTTTTTCAACCGCCATTTTCTTCCTCCAGCACGGGCCTGAACCTGGGTTCGGCGCCCAGTTCCCGGGCCAGGGCCGCGAAGCGCCCCTTGTCCAGGCCCGGCAGCTCCACCGCCGTGACCATGGTCTCCTTCATGACGGACGAAGCGGAGCGGACGAAGGACAGGACGCTCTCGAAGCCCTTTTCCGCGTACTGCGGCGCGGGCCGCATTATTTCCAGCCACGCCGCGGGGTCCGGCGTGTTGAGGCTGACGTGGACGGAATCCACCAGGCCGGCCAGTTCGGCGGCCGCGTCGCGGCCGGTGATCAGGCCGGCGAGGCCGTTGGTGTTGAGACGTACGCGCAGGCCGGCGGGGACGCCCGGGACCGCGCCGGCGCGCAGGAGGCGGCAGAGCTCCTTCAGTTCTTCGAACCGCATCGTGGGCTCGCCGTAGCCGCAGAAGACCAGTTCCGAGAAAGGAGCCGCCGCGTATTCGCGCGCCAGCGCGGCGGAGATCTCCTCCGGCGAAGGCTCCGTCCCGCCGAGGTCCAGGTTGTTGCCCCTGTAATCCATCTCCCAGCGCCTTTTTATGCAGAAAGAGCAGGCGGTCGGGCAGCGGTTGGTCAGGTTGACGTAGGCTCCCCGGCCGTAGCGGTAGACTATCGCCGGCTTGGTCTTCTCCATCGGATTATTTTATCATATGGGGTCGGGTCTTTATGAAAATACTCTGCGCCTGCAACGCCTTCAAGGGCACGCTTACCGCCGCCGAGGCCTCGCGCGCGCTGGCCGGGGGCCTCCGCAGGGGCGGCGCGGCCGGCGCGCGCGCCTTCCCCGGCATAGCCGACGGCGGTGACGGGCTGGCGGAGGTGATCCGCGACTGCCGCGGCGGGACTTTCCTGCGCCGCCGCGTGGCCGGGCCGCTGGGCTCGCCGGTCTCCGCCCGCTTCCTGATGCTGCCGGGCCGACGCGCCGTGATAGAGATGTCGGAGGCCGCCGGCCTGCGGCGGCTGGGCGGGCGGCGGAAGGACCCGATGCGCGCGACGACCCGAGGCGTAGGGGAACTGATGCGGGCCGCGGCGCTGGCGGGCGCGCGCGAGATCTTCGTCGGTCTCGGCGGCAGCGCCTCGAACGACGCCGGCGCCGGCTGCGCGGCCGCCTGCGGCTTCAGGCTGCTGGACGCCCGGGGCCGGCCCGTCCCCGACGGGGCCGCCGGGCTGGCGGCGCTCGCGCGCATAGAGGCGGGCCCCGGCGCCGGGCTTTTCCGCGGCGTGCGGATAATGGGGCTGGCGGACGTGACCAATCCGCTCTGCGGACCGGAGGGCTCGGCCAGGGTCTACGGGCCGCAGAAAGGGGCCTCCCCCGCCCAGGTGAGGGAGATGGAGAAAGCCCTGGCGCGCTGGGCCCGCGCGGCCCGGCCGCTGCTGGGAGTGGACGCCGCCGTCCTGCCCCGCGGCGCCGCGGCGGGCGGGCTCGGCGCCGGGCTGGCGGCGCTTTTCGGCGCCGAGCTCATCGACGGCGCGGCCTGGGTGCTGGAGCATTCCGGTTTCGCCCGCGCCCTGGCCTCCTGCGGCGCGCTGGTCACCGGAGAGGGGCGTTTCGACCGGCAGACCCTCTACGGCAAGGCCCCGGCGGCCGCGGCGCGGCTGGCCGCGGCCGCGGGCAAGCCGGTCTTCGTCTTCTGCGGGCAGTACGAACCGCTGCCGCTCCGCGACCTGCGGGAACTGGGGGTCAGGAAAGTGTATCCGCTGTCCAGTCTTTTTCCCGGCCTCGACACCTCCCGGCGCTGCGGCGGCCTGCTCGGGAAAGCGGCGGCGGCGGCGGCGCGCGAGATAGGCGCCGCCGTGGACTAGCTCCGCCTTTATTTATTAATATATACACCTTGATTATTAGAACCGGTCTTTCCGCCAGGGCGGGGACCGGCCGGAGCGAACAATGAGCGCCAATTCCCATAGCATCTCTTTCGGAACGGACGGCTTCAGGGGAGTGATCTCCAGGGACTTCACGTTCGACGCGGTACGCAGGATAGCGCAGGGTTTCAGCGATTTCCTCGCCTACAAGTACATGCGGACCAGCGAGAAGCCCAGGGTGGTCATAGGCTACGACCGCCGCTTCATGTCCGACCGGTTCGCCGAGGTGTTCGGCGACGTGCTGGCCTCGCAGGGCGTGGACTGCACGCTGTCCGACTCGCCGCTGCCGACGCCGGCCGTCAGCTTCCTCACCTCCGGCAAGTTCGACTACGGCATCATGATAACCGCCAGCCATAACAAGTATTTCTACAACGGCGTGAAGCTCAAGCAGGGCGGGCGCTCGGCCCCGCCCACGGCCACGGCCGAGCTCGAGACCTATATCTTCAAGGCTTCTCCCCACAAGGTGAAGTCAGCCGGCGTGCCGAAACGGCCCTTCATGAAGGACTATCTTTCCTACCTGAACTCCCGGCTGCCTTACGCCAGGCTTCTCGAGAAAGTGAAGGGGCCGGTCGTAGTGGATTTCATGTACGGCTGCGGCGCGGAACTGGCCGCCGACGTCTTCTCCGCGAAGAACGTCGTCCGCCTGCACGAGGAGCGCGACCCCCTCTTCCCCGGCATACACTCCCCGGAGCCCGTGGAGTCGAATCTGCAGCTCCTGGTGAAGACCGTGAAGGAGAAGAGGGCCCGGCTGGGCGTGGCCCTCGACGGCGACGCCGACCGCTTCGCCCTGGTCAGCGACAAGGGCGTCTACATGACCCCCTGCCAGATCGCGCCGATGCTGCTCGAGTACCTCATCCAGCGCGACAAGCTCAAGGGCAAGGTCATCCAGGCCGTGTCGATGGGCTACCTGACCAAGCGCATCGCGCGGGCCCATAACCTGCAGTTCGAGGAGGTCCCGGTCGGCTTCAAGTACATAGCCGAGAAGATGATCTCCGAGGACGTGTCCTTCGGCGTGGAGGAATCCGGCGGCTACGCCTGGAAGGGGAATCTCCCCGAGCGCGACGGCGTGCTGACCGCGCTGGCCTTCGCCGAGATGACGGCGAGAACGGGCAAGAGCATTACCGAGCTCTACAGGGACATCGAGAAGAAGTACGGGACCTCCTATTTCGAGCGCGTGGATTTCAAGCTGGAGAAGGCCATCCCGAACAAGCACTCCTTCGCCGTGAAGCTCAAGAAGAAGCTGCCCAAGACCGTCATCGGGAAGAAGATCCAGGACGCGGTCACGCTCGACGGCCTCAAGATAGTCCTGGAGGACGACAGCTGGCTGCTGATGCGGCCCTCGGGCACCGAGCCGCTGCTGCGCACCTACGCCGAGGCGCCTTCCGCCGACGGCGTCAAGAAGCTTTTGGCCTTCGCCAAGGGATTGGTGGAGGGAAAATAACCGACCCCGTTGCCGGGCCGCCGAGGGGCGGCCTCAGCCGCCCGCCGCGAGGCGGGGACGGGCCTCTAACGGGGCGGACTTAAAGGAGAAAAGAAGAGATGAACTACAAGGGAAAGCGGTACGTTACTTCGGAGTCGGTGACCGAGGGTCACCCTGACAAGGTCTGCGACCAGATCTCGGACGCGGTGCTCGACGAGATAATGCGCAAGGACCCCGCTGGCCGCGTGGCCTGCGAGACCTTCATCACCCGCGGCATGGTCGTGGTGGGCGGCGAGATCACGACCAGGACCTACGTCGACGTGGACTCGCTGGTCCGCTCGGTCGTGAAGGACATCGGTTATACCCACGCCAAGTACGGCTTCAACTACGAGACCTGCGCGGTGCTCAACGTGATAGGCCGCCAGAGCCCCGACATCGCCCAGGGCGTGGACACCGGCGGCGCCGGCGACCAGGGCATGATGGTGGGTTACGCCTGCGACGAGACCCACGAGCTGATGCCGCTCTCGCTGACGCTGGCGCAGAAACTTTCCATGCGCCTGGCCGAGGTCCGCAAGAAGAAGGTCCTGCCCTACCTGGGGCCCGACGGCAAGTCGCAGGTGACGGTCGAGTACTTCGACGGCCGTCCCGTGCGCGTGGACACCGTCGTGATCTCCTCCCAGCACACCGAGGACATCCTGGACTCGACGGGCCATCAGATAACCGAGAAGTCCCGGCGCGAGATCATCGAGAACGTGATCCTGCCGGTTATAGACAAGAAACTGATCGACAAGAACACCCGGTTCCTCATCAACCCGACCGGCAAGTTCGTGGTCGGCGGCCCCCAGAGCGACGCCGGCGTCACCGGCCGCAAGATCATCGTGGACACCTACGGCGGCGTGGCCCCGCACGGCGGCGGCGCCTTCTCCGGCAAGGACCCGACCAAGGTCGACCGCTCGGCGGCCTACATGGCCCGCTACGCGGCCAAGAACATCGTGGCCGCCGGCCTGGCCCGCGAGTGCACCGTGCAGGTGGCCTACGCCATCGGCGTCGCCGAGCCCGTCGGCCTCTACGTGGACACCCACGGCACCGGCCTCGTCGACGACGCGAAACTGTCGGACATCGCGATGAAGGTGTTCGACTTCACTCCCAAGGGCATCATAAGGACCCTGGGGCTGCGCGCTCCGATATTCAGGCGCACCGCGGCCTACGGGCATTTCGGGCGCAGCGACGCGAAGTTCTCCTGGGAGAGGACCGACAAGGCGGCCGCGCTCAGGCGCCGGGCGCTGGGCGGCCGCGCGGTCCGCAGGACCGCCGTGAAGGCCTGAGCCCCGGTCGGAAGGGGGGGGTATGAAGATACTGGTGGTGGACGACAACCTGCTGGCGGCCGTTATCCTGAAGACCGCGCTCGAAAGCCTGGGTCACGAAGTGCCCGAGCCGGCCCAGGATTACGAGACGGCCCTGGCCGCCTGCAGGGAGTCGGCTCCCGACCTGGTCTTCGTGGACCTGGTCATGCCGGGCCGGGACGGGCTGGAACTACTGGCAGCGCTGCGCGGGCAGTTCCCCGCCACGAAGGCGGCCGTGGTCACGGCGGTGGACCAGTCGGGCGTGGACGCCAGGATACGCGAACTGGGCGGCGCGGGAGTGCTGCGCAAGCCTTTTACGATGTCCGAACTGAAGACTTTCATCGAGACGGTGGTCAAAGCATGAGAAAGGAAAAAAATACGGCGACGGACGCCTGGCACGAGCTCGCTTCGGAGGCGGTGACGCGGTCGGTGGCCAAGCTCTCGAGGATCTCCTCCGGCAGCTGGAGGATAAAAGATATCGAGGCCGCGGTGAATTCCGAAGCGCTGCGGGCTCCCGGCGAGGAGCCCGGCGCCGGCGTGATCTTCACCGTCGCCGGACCCGGGTCCCTGCGCGCGCTCCTGACTTTCAGGGCCCGCGACGTGGAAGCCGTTTCCCGGTGCTTCCTCGGTTATTCCTTCGTCAAGATGAGCTCCATGAACAAGGCGGAGGAACTGCTGGTCTCGGAGGTCGGGAATATCCTGTTCAATTCGTTCCTCTCGGTCATCTCGGCGCGGGTCGGGGAGGTGATGCTCCCCTCGGTACCGCACTGCATACAGGGGGGACTGGACATCATCGACACGGCATTCCGCGGCTCGCCGGGGATAACCCGGGACGACGCGGCGGCCAGACTGCGCCTCACCCTCTCCTGCAAGGACGGCGAGGCCGAGTGCTCGGTGCTGCTGGCCATGGAAAAAACGCTGTTCCACAGGCTGTTCCCGACCGGCGGGGCGTCATGAGGCTGGCGGTTAATCTGGTCCTCCTGCTGGTCTTCGCGGTCCCCGCGTCCTACGCCCAGCCCCGCGTCTCGGGCGCCCTCTGGCAGCTTTCGGCCGCCGCGGGCCAGAAACGGCCGCTCTACCGCGACGTCGCGTCCCTGCAGCTCTCGCCGTCGGGCGTGCTCGCCGGCCGCCCCAGGGTCCGTCTCGCCATAGCCAACAATTCCTCCAGGCCGGTCGAAGGACTGGTCCTGCGTTACGACTTCTCCATCTCCATCTCTTCCGGGAACGGGAAAGGTTTCTGGGCGGTGCCTTTCCACGTCAGCGAGACCCGCGTCTCCAGGCTCGCGCCCGGTTCCGCCCAGGAAGTCAGCATCTACCAGGCGAACCTCAACTCGCATCTCGGGCGCCTCAGGGGGACCGGCTTCAGGCCCCTCTCGCTCAGGATCAGGGTGATGCTGGAACCCCGCGCCGGGGACGCGGCGGACGTGCTGCCCAGGGAATTCGAGATCCCTTTCGAAGGCCCTGGAACGGTCCCCGCCGTACGGACCCCGCCGAGCGCCGTCGAAGAACGCTAAGGAGCTGCCAAAAATGAAGTCTCTCGTGCTCTGCGCGCTGCTGGCCGTGCCGGCTTCCGCCGCGAAAACCTCCTACGAGCCGCTGCCGGCCGAACTGCGCGAACTTTCCAGGAAAGGTCTCGACGCGGTCTACGCCGTCACGCTGCCCGAGGCCCAGGGCTATTTCGACGAAGCCGTGAAGAAATACCCGGACCATCCCTTCGGCCATTTCGGCGTCGCGATGGTGAAATGGGCCCATTTCGAATACCTGGAGGACGAATCGGACCCGGCCCTGGACGAGGAATACGAGGCGCTGACGGACAAGGCGATATCCGTGGGCGACTCCTGGCTGAAGAGGCATCCCGGCGACGCCAACGCCCACATGTGCGTCGGCGGCATGCACGGCCTCAGGGCGCGCCTGGCGCTGCTGCAGCACCGCTGGATAAAGGCCTATTTCGAGGGCAGGAAAGCCCTGTCCCATACGCGCAAAGCCCTGGAACTGGACCCGGAGCTTTACGACGCCTACCTGGGCCTGGGCATGTACGAGTACTACGCCGGCACACTGTCCGGCGTGGTGAAAGTGCTGGCGAAGCTCTTCATGAAAGGCGACGCGGAACAAGGCCTTAAATATCTGAACCTCTGCCGCGAGAAGGGCTATTTCAACTCCACCGCCGCCGAACTCATTCTCATCGAGATCTATACCCAGACCGGCAGCCGGTACGCCGACCCGCGGACGGCCGTGAAATGGTCGCGGGAACTGCGCGCCAGATACCCCGACCACGCGCAGATGCATTTCGTCGAGATCGTGTCCCTGTTCGAGAGCAGGCAGTACGCCGAGAGCCGGGCCTCGGCGGAGAACTACCTCGAACGTCTCGAGAGCGGCGACCCGGTCTACCGCCCGAACTACCTGCCGCGCATACTGGTCGCGCTCGGCACCATCTACCTGGTCGAGCACGAATACCAGAAAGGGCTAGAGATGTTCCTGCGCGCCCGCCAGACGCTCGCGAAGGACCCCGGCGCGCATCCCACGCGCTGGGCCGTCTGGGCCGTGGTGCGCGCCGGCCACGCGCTGGACCTGCAGGGCCTGCGGGACAAGGCGCGCGACTACTACAGCGAGGCCCTCTCGTACAAGGACGAGTGGGGCTTCGGGGAATACATCAAGCCGTATTTCAAGAGCCCCTACGCGAAAACGGACCTCCCCGGTTCCCTCCCTCCGCCGTAAAAAGGACCTCCCGCATGGAGAACGTCGCCTTCGCTCTCGGCCTGACCCTGTTCGCGGGCATGGCCACCGGCGTGGGCAGCCTCATCGCCTTCGCCGCCAAAAGGACCGATTACCGCTTCCTCTCCGTCTCCACCGGCTTCAGCGCCGGCGTCATGCTCTACGTCTCTTTCGTCGAGATCTTCCACAAGGGCTCCGCGGCGCTGGTGGAGGCCTGCGGCGATCCCGCCGGCCATTGGGTCAACGCGGGTTCTTTTTTCGCCGGCATGCTGCTGATCGGCCTGATAGACAATTTCATCCCCTCCTCGGAGAACCCTCACGAGACGCACAGCGAAGCCGAGGAGGCTCCGCTGCACGACCCCGAGGCGCACGTGCCGACGGCCAGGGAATGCCATGAGGCGGCCGCGGCCGGCGTGCCGGGCGCGCACGAGCATATCCGCAAGGGGAAACTGATGCGGATGGGCCTCTTCACCGCGCTGGCGATAGGCATACACAATTTCCCCGAGGGCCTGGCCACTTTCCTGGCCGCGCTCAACGACCCGGGCCTGGGCGTCGCCATAGCCGTCGCCGTGGCCCTGCACAATATCCCCGAGGGAGTAAGCGTCTCGGTGCCCATCTTCTACGCCACGGGCGACAGGCGCAAGGCCTTCCTGTATTCCTTCTTCAGCGGCCTGGCCGAGCCGGTGGGCGCGCTTATAGCCTGGCTGGCCATCCGCTTCTTCCTCGGTTCCGGCGGGGTAGTGCCGCCGCAGGTCATGGGAGCGCTTTTCGCCGGCGTCGCCGGCGTCATGGTCTATATCAGCGTGGACGAGCTGCTGCCGACGAGCCGCGCCTACGGCAAAGGCCACGACAGTCTCCTCGGCCTGGTCGCCGGTATGGCCGTCATGGCGCTGAGCCTGCTGCTGATGAAGTGACGCTCCCCGTATGACCGTCAAGGAATTCGAGAAGGTCGCCGCCGAGGCCGTGAAGTCGCTGCCGCCGCGGCTCAAAGGCGCGCTCGACAACATGGTGCTGGCCGTGAAGCCGCTGCCCACCCGCGCGCAGGACCGCGAGTTCGGCCCCGGCCTGCTGGGACTCTACGAAGGCGTACCGCTGCCCGACCGCGGGCAGGATTACAGCGGCGCCATGCCGGACAAGATCACCCTTTTCAAGGACAACCTGGAAGCGGAATGCTCCACCCGCGGGGAACTGGAGGAGGAGATCCGCCACACCGTCATGCACGAGCTCGCGCATTATTTCGGCATGGACGACGACGAACTCGAGGAGAAGGGGCTTTATTGAAAATACCGGCCGAGCGGCCGGGAGGAGACCCGCCCGAAGGCGGGCCTTTTATTTTTCAGCGGAGCGGAGCCAGTCCGAGAGGCGGCGCATGCCCTCCTCGATGGTGACGGCAGGCTCATAGCCGAGGTCGCGGCGGGCGGCGGAGATGTCGAACCAGTGCGCCGTGGTCAACTGCCGCAGGACGAAGCGCGTCAGAGGGGGCTCCGACTTGGCCCCGGCGAGCCGCCAGGCCGTCTCGAGGACGGACGCCGCGGCGCGGGCCGCGGGATAGAGTATGCGTTCGGTGACCGGCGGGGCCCCGGCCGCCATGTCGCCACCCCAAAGACCGGGCAGATGATCTGGATCCTCCCGGCTGGACGTGGACTTCAACCCTGCCAAGGGCCTTTTGAAAACACCGAAGCCTGCACGCACTATCTCCCGACGTAAATATAAATAAATTCGCCATTACGGCATCCCCTGGCGTTTTGCTTGAACCCCTGCGGTCACTTTTGATATATAAGTCTGGTAGTTATCTCGGGGTTAAGGGGACACTATGAAACCAGTATTGCACGCAGCATTATTTCTCGGGCTCGCTATGCCCGCGTTCAGCGCCACCACAACAATGGATTTCGATGGGGCAAATAAAACTCATGACAGCATCCTGACCCACATAACCGAGGCCTTACAAGATAGCTCTATGGGACTGCCGGAGAATGAGGCCAACGGCATTCCTTCCCATAGACTTGTTGAAATAAAAGAATCCGGCGAAGAAGAAATCATCCAACCAGTCAAAACCCTTGATGGCAAAGATAGTTATGAGTTTATGCCCAACGCCAAGCATTACTGGGAATTTAACTGTACGGGGCAGAGTCCAAAGCCGTGGGGGATATGCTGGTCTTACACTTTCCGGCCCGCAATGGCCGGGCACAATCACACATCTTCAGACCCATATTCTTACTCGTTTTTAAACCCACAAACCAACAAACCTCTTGCCATTGAAATATGCAAATCCGGGCTTCCGGGGAATACTCCCTTTCAGATTCATTATAAAGCGCCGGTATTTTCCACGCTTGTTCTAGATCATTTTGAGTATTCCGGCGGGTGTTCTGGTACATATAACTATGAAGACCGTGTCACCGTTACCGCGCGGAATTTAATTCAATTGGCGGAACTTGTCGAAGAGCCGTATTTTAACCTCAAAGAATCGCCCGATCAGCAGTCCCACCCAGGTAATTTCTACGCCACCCCCGATACTAACTCTAAGATGAAGCAGATCGCCTGGGAATATTATCAACAGTACAATGAGAAACTCACCATCAACGACATGGGGCTAATATGGGGCGGCAGATATTACACATTCTACCCATATAATTGCTGGACCGATGGCCAGTATCATAAATTTCACCGTTATGGCCGGCAGGTAGATGTTCGTTCATCTAGCGTGAACACACAGCAAAAAAGGGATTGTTTAAAAGAATTAGCGTGTAGGTATCAAGTGGATCCTATACTTGAAGGTAAGGCGCCGGGCTCACTTTTAGGCCGAGATGTTTCCATGTTGTCCGAGTCGGAACTTGATGTTCTTGACAGGGACGAGCATTATCATTTTAATTTCACAAGGCCGACCGACCCATCAGTATATCCCGCAGACGATCAGCGCAAAGAGTGTTCCAGTTATCTCCCTCCGGAGGTCTCGGTTTGCCCTAAGCCATACCTCATAAAATAAACTCGCTTGCCGTCTCGGCCTCATAATCTGGGCCGAGACGGTTTCTGTTTTATTACAAGGGGCCGTTTATTCTTGGTTTCGAAAAAGGGATTCCTGCATGGAGAAAGCTGTGAAGTTATTTTTTGTTTTATTACTAGGCTTTCCTATGGTGCAACTAGCTCAGGCCGAAGATGATGATAGTATCCCTAGAATTGATTTTGAGTACAAAATCATTCTTTCTACAGGAATGGAGCTGGCGTTAAAAAAATATGACCCGGATTTCCATGTATTCGAAGCAAATAATTACTGCCCCCTTGTGCGAAAGGTGTACCCGTATAAAGTGTTTTGGTTTGATAGAGCAGGGGTGACTGGTTACCAAACCCCTCCAGCTGTTATAGGTGACTTTAACGGTGATTCAAAACCCGATGCGGTTTTGATGGGGCGAAACAAAACACACATAAAGAAGATCGTATTATTATCCGACGGCAATAAATATCGCGTGATGGAATTTATCGACAGTTCTCCCAGCTTCACCACGATCAAAGACTTCTGTGTCGACATGTGTCTCGGGCTTACTCCGCCCGGCACGATCAAAGCGGAACCGGCATATAATAGGTCAGAAATAAATCTAAAGACCGATGCGTTTACATATGGTGGATGCGAAGGCCCTCATGGCATTTATATTTACCATAACGGCAAGTTCGTTGACTACGCTTTATCCGACTAAAAATCTCTTAGGCGCCCCTATCTTAATGCGCCCCCAATGCCGCATCCTTGCCCCGCATTGGTGATAGTATCTTTTTCATTCATTTCCCGCCGGAGCGGAGCCAGTCCGAGAGGCGGCGCATGCCCTCCTCGATGGTGACGGCAGGCTCATAGCCGAGGTCGCGGCGGGCGGCGGAGATGTCGAACCAGTGCGCCGTGGTCAGCTGCCGCAGGACGAAGCGCGTCAGAGGGGGCTCCGACCCGGCCCCGGCGAGCCGCCAGGCCGTCTCGAGGACGGACGCCGCGGCGCGGGCCGCGGGATAGGGGACGGACCGCGCGACCGGCGGCGCGCCGGCGGCCGCCAGTATCATGTTCACTATGTCCCAGTTCGGCCGGGGATCGCCCTGGCTGATGAAATAAGCTTTGCCGGCGCAGGCGGCGCCGGGAGAGAGGCGCTCCGCCGCCAGCCAGTGCGCGGCCGCCGCGTCGTCTATATAAGTGGTATCTATTAATTTATTATAAGCGCCTATGCGGCGCAGCTTCCCGGCGCGCCCCCGCGAGATCATCGTGGAGACCATATGGTCCCTGCCCGGGCCCCAGACCAGGTGCGGGCGCAGGGCCACGGTGGAGAAGCGTTCGTCGTTGGCGGCCAGCGCCGCCCGCTCCGCCAGCGCCTTGGTGGCCGCGTAATTCGATTCGGACTTCGCGGGATAGGGGGCGCTCTCGTCCCAGCCCTCCACCTCCGAGCCGCCGGCGGGATAGACCACGCTGGGCGTGCTGGTGAAAACGAATTTAGCGGCGCCGGCGGCCTTCGCCGCCTTCAGCAGCGTCTCCGTGCCTGTCACATTGTCCCGGTAAAAATCCCCGTAAGGGCCCCACATCCCCACTTTCGCGGCGACATGGAAGACCGTGTCGCGTCCGGCGCAGGCCGCGGCCGCCGCGGCCGGGTCGGCCACGCTGCCGCGCACGCATTCGACGCCGAGGGCCTTCAGTTCCGGGTAGTCGCCGCGCGCCAGGACGCGCACGGCGGCGCCTTTAGAGAGCAGCAGCCTGACTATCGCGCCGCCGAGGAAGCCGCCGCCGCCGGTGACCAGGGCTTTCACGCGGGACGCTCCGCGGCCCAGGCCGCGAGTTTTTCCCGGCCTATCTTGGCGTTATGGCGTATATCGACCGGGAAGCCGGGGTGATAGAGTATGTCCTTGACCGCGCGCGTGTGGGTTTGCGCGGCGCCGAGGGCCAGCAATTCTCCGGTAAGGCCCGGCCGCGGCTTCTTCCCGGGTTCCAGCTCGACGCAGATGACCGGACGTTTGGCTCCGTCGGGGCCTACGCCGACCAGCGCCGTGCGGCGCACATCCGGGTGGGCGTTGAAGACCGACTCGCAGGGTATGGTGTAGAGCGCGCCTTCGGCCGTGACGACACGGTGGCTCTTGCGGCCGCAGAACCAGAGGCGGCCCTCCGGGTCCTTCCAGCCGGCGTCGCCCATCCGGTGATGGACGGCGCCGTCCGGCCCCTTTATCTTGGCCAGCGCGTCGCCGTCGGGCCGGTTGAAATAGGAGGGGGAGACTATCGGGCCTTTGACCGTTATCTCGCCTATCTCGCCGTCCTTCACCGGCAGTTCCGGCGACCATTCCCCTAGCGGGCCGTCGGATATCCTTATTATGGAGACTTCCACTCCCGGCCAGGGTTTTCCGACGCAGACCCCGAAGCCCGGCCCTGTGGCCGCGAGCTCCGCGCCCGAAACGCAGGCTACGGGCAGCGCCTCGGTGGCGCCGTAAGGAGTGTGCACCGGCACGCCGGGCCGCAGCATCTTCTCGATCCGGTCTATGACCGCCTGCCGCACGGGCGCGCCGCAGGAGATGACCCGTTCCAGCGAAGGCAGGCTGGTACCCGTCCTTTCGCCGTAGCGGCCGAGATTGTCTATAAGCGCGGGCGAGCCGAAAAGCTGCACGGCCTTGTGTTCGTTCATCAGCCGGCAGAGCATGGCCGGGTCGGCCCCGGCCGGGCGGGTGAAATCCATTTCGGGTATCACTATCGTCAGCCCCAGGGCGACGTCGAAGAGGGCGAACAGGGGGAAGGTCGGGACGGAGGCGAAGCCGGGCTTTATGCCGAAGTAATCCCGCAGCATGGCGGCCTGGGCGTGGAGCATCGCGTGGGTGTATACCGCGCCTTTCGGCGCGCCCGTGCTGCCCGAGGTGAAATTTATCGAGGCGGTCTCCGGCGTGTCCGAAAGGTCCGGCGGCGGCGCGCCGCGGCCCAGGCGGCGCAGTCCGTCGAGCGTCAGGCCGCCCCAGAACAGGCGCGGCCCGGCGGTGATATTGAGCCTGGACGACGGGGCCCAGCCGAACAGGACGCGCGCTATATGCGCCCTGGACACGCCGGCGAAGGCCGCCGGTTCCGCCTCGGCCAGGCAGCGCTTCATATTGGGCAGACCGATGCCCGGGTCTATCAGCACGGTTATGGCGCCCGCGCGGTAGAGGGCGAAGGTCAGGGCGACGAAATCCGCGGACGGCGTTATCATCAGGGCGACGCGCGCGCCGGGCCGCAGCCCCGCGGCGCGCAGGCCGGCCGCCAGCAGCGCTACGTCGGCCTCCAGCTCCGCGAAGGTGACGGCGCGGCCGCCGGATATCACGGCGTGCCGGTCCGGCAGTTCGCGGGCCCGGTCGGCGACGAGCGAGGAGATATTGGGCGGCGTCATCGGTCCCGGAGTATGAAATCTTTTACGAGCGGCACGACTTCCTCTTTGGCGTCTTCCAGTATGTAGTGTCCGCAGTCGGGGAATTCGCGGACGGTCGCGGCGGGGAAGCGGCGCCGCCATTCATTCAGGAAATGGCGGTCGAAGACGAAATCCTCCGGGCCCCAGCATATCAGCATCGGCAGGCCGGCGAGTTCCGCCAGGCCGTCCTGGGTCGCTTCGACCAGGCCCCAGGCCCGGTCGCCCGGCGCCAGCGGTATGTCCTGCACGAAGCGCAGCGTGGCTATGCGGCTGCCCCAGCCGCCGTAAGGGGCGCAGTAGGCGTCGCGCAGCTCCGGCGGCATGCGGCGCCGGCGGCAGCCGGTCCAGGCCGCGCCGCGCGCGAAGGCGTTGAAGCCGCGCACCAGCAGCGAGCCCAGCGGCGTGCGGGTCAGCCGCAGCAGGCCGGGGAAGGTCTTGCCGCCCGGCAGGAAGAAGGCGGCCGTATTGAGAACGACCAGCTTCTCGAAGAGCTCCGGCCTGCGCGCCGCGGCGGCGAAGCCTATCATGCCGCCCCAGTCGTGGACCACCAGCGTTATCTTTTCCTTGAGGTCCAGCGAGTCTATCAGCGCCTCGATGTCCTCGACGCGGCTTTGCAGGGTGTAATCGTAGCGGCGGTCGCCGGGCTTGTCGGAAAGCCCGCAGCCGATATGGTCGGGGACTATGACGCGGCGCGAATCCCGCAGCGCCAGGGCCAGGTCCCTGTAATAGAAAGACCAGGAGGGATTGCCGTGCAGCATCAGCACCGGTTTCCCGGCGCCCTCGTCGAGGTAATGCAGTTTCAGTCCGCCGCGCACGGGCAGGTATCTGCCCGCGAAAGGATACATCCCCGGCGTCACGCCTTTCGGAAGGTAGCTCATTTTTACCACTCCACTCCCATCATGATCGTATTGAGGCCGCTGCCTATGCCCAGCAGCGCCACCTTGTGGCCCGGCAGCAGGAACTCGCGCTCGTCGGCTATGGCGGCCGTCACCGGCTGCGCCGCCGAGCCCATATTGCCGAGGTATTCGTAGGTCTGGAAGTCCTTCTCCTCCGGCACGCCGAGGGCTTCGAGTATGCTGCGGCGGTGGGTGGAACCGACCTGGTGGCAGACGGTGCGGTCGAACTGCTCCGCCTTCATGCCCAGCTCTTCGAGCAGGGCGTCCCAGGTCCGCCGGCCGAGCGCCACGCCGTTCTTGAGCGCCGCGGTGGCGTCGGTCAGCATGTGGTCGCGGTGCCAGATGCAGAGCTTGTGATGCTCGCAGGCCGCGCGGTAAACCCCGCCGAGAAGCCTGTGGCGGCGGTGCGCGCCGGGAAAGGAGCCGTCGGTCAGCACGACGCCGACGGCGCCGGAGCCGCCGGTCAGCGTGGCTATGGAGAGCCGGAAATTCTCGAAGCCGCGGTCGCGCAGCATCTCGGCTATCATGCTCTCGTTTATCTCGCGCGAGGATTCGCAGGAGACGACCAGCCCCGCCCGGATATGGCCCAGCTCGATGCGGTTGGCCACGTCGAGCATACCGTTCTGCACGCCGAGGCAGGCGTTGGAGACGTCATAGACGGCGGTCTCGGGGCCGGTGCCCAGTTTCGCGGCCACGGCCGTGGCGGTCGCGGGCTCGCTGTGCTCGCGGCAGACGCCGGCGTAGACCAGCGCTCCCAGGTCGGAGGCCTTCAGACCGGCCCGCTCCAGCGCCTTGCGGCCGGCGCGCGCGGCGCCTTCCGAAAGCTCGAAGCCCTCGTCCCACCAGCGCCGCTCGCGTATGCCGGTCAGCGCCTCGAGCTGGCCCTCCGGTATATGGAGGGCGTCCAGCATGGGCCGCACCCGTTTCTCGAGCTCGGAGGAGGTGACGACATTGGGCCCGAGCTCGTAGCCTATGGCGTCGATGTATACTTTTGAATATTTCATTATGTTTCAGACCGATCTGCCCGTGCGCGCCGCGGGGACAGGAACGCAAAAACAGCGTCGGCCACACCGTGGCCGCGCTTCCGGCTCTCGGCCCTCGCGCTTACGCAAGCTCGGGCCTCCGAGGCGGTTTTGCTGACCCTGTCCCCGCGTCACGCGCGGAGCGCTCATAATACAAAGACCGTTAAACCAGCTTTACCGCGAAATCCTTCATCTGGTAGATGACCAGGCCGTCCACCATCAGGAAGCCGTCCGCCGTCAGGGTCCTGGAGGCGTCGTCGGCGCCGGTGATACAGGCTTCCACGGTGACGAGGCCGTTCCTGGGGATCACCTGGCCGCGGTAGATCCAGGTATGCTTCCGGCCGACGGCCATGGACTCGAAGCGGGCGTCCTTCGGCAGGCCCGGCCAGCGCTTCAGGGCGGCGGCTTTCACGAGATTTATGAAGGACTCCAGCCCCAGCGAGCCGGGGCAGACCGGGTCCTGGTAGAAATGGGCCTTGAAGAACCATTCGGCGGGGTCCACTCTCTTGACGCCGCGGATGAAGCCGAGTTCCCTCGGCCCGCCGGCCGGGATATAAGTTTCCGCGGAGTCGAGCATTATCAGTTCTTTGCCGGGCAGGGCGGGCAGGGCGGCGAGGTCCAGCGGCTCCGCGGCGGCCAGTTCGGCGGCGGACGGGGCGTATCGCCGCGCGCCGCGCACGCCCACCTGTTCGGCCAGGGCCTTCTTCGAGAAGAAGCCGAACTGCGTGACGCCCTTGTAGACCGTGCGGCCCTTGCACAGCACTTCCATGTCGTAGTCCTGTATTATCATGCCGCCCGACTGGGAAACCTTGGTGATTTTCACTTTGGTCACGAGGATGCCGGCGTCGGGCATGACCTCGGCGTACTGGACGGCGGTGCCGCCGAGATTGCGGAAAGAAAGGTCGGTCGGGCTGGTCAGGGCCGAGCCGAGGTAGGCCGCCAGCCAGCCGCAGGGCTGCAGCGCGACCTCCAGCAGCACGGCGAAGGGCATGGATTTCTGCCCGCCCGAGCCGAAATACCATTCGCCCGGCGGGACATCGTACTCGGCCTCGATATAGCCCCCGGCCTTGAGCTCCCACTGCCGGCAATTCTCTATCTTCACGACGCGGTCGAGGAACTTGTACGGCGGGCCTGGCAGGCGGGCTATGACCCGTTCGGAATCGAAGACCTTGTAGCGGTCGCCGAAGGCTTCGGAAGGCTTGCCGACGGCGAAGGCGGTGATGCTGGCGTCGTCGAATACGGCGGGGCGCGGCCCGGAGTCCGCCGCCGCGGCCGGCGCCGCGGCGGGACCGCTCCAGAGCGTCTCTATGGCGTCCTTCCGCGCGCCGCCCATGCGTATCGACATATTGTGGATGTGGATGATGCGCCGGCCGTCGGCGTACATGAAGGCGTCGGCTATGGCGTAGGGCGTGCCGCCGGCCTCGTAGCCGATCTCCTTCACCACTATTTCGTACATCGCCTTCCTGGTCGAAGACAGCACCTGGCCGCGGCATTCGAGCCGGCTGGTGACGCCGGGGACGGGCTCGTACCAGCAGGAGCCTTCCTCGGCCGTCCAGCCGAGGCGCATCAGGAAGACGCGGAAGGTGTGCAGGCAGCATTCGTACATCAGCGTGCCCGGCATGACATGGTCGTCGGTGAAATGGCAGACCAGGTGCCAGGCGTCGGGATGGATGTCCATCTCGCCTTTGACCGTGCCCAGGCCGTAGCGGCCGCCGCGCGGCGAGAGCTCCAGTATCCTGTCGACCAGCTTCATCCTGCCCGACGGCAGGCCGACCGGCTTTTTGAGCGGCAGGCCGGCGAAGGCCGGGCCGAAGCAGACGGCGTAGTCGCCGCGGCGCAGCGCGTCGAGCCGGGCGTCGTCGTAAGATTCTTTTTCCGCCTCGAAAGGGGCGGGCGGCCGCCAGCCCTCCGGGGCCTTGCCCGGCGCGGGCGCCAGTTCTTCGGCGGTGAGCACCACGCCTTTGCCTTTGGCCAGCTCCTCCGGCGTGAAGAAGCCGGCGCAGCCGTTCTTCATGCTGATGAAGCGCTCGCCGTCCACCCAGCTCTCGTAGTTGAAGAAGAAAAGCCAGATATCGTCGTTGCGCGCGAAGCGCTCTATGTTGATGTCGTAACGTATCACGCGGCCGGGCTCCGGCATGCCGCGGTGCACGGTAACTTCGGCGTCGAGCAGGCGGTACATCGCCAGGCCCTTCGTGCGGGCGTCTATGCCGAGGTAGCCGCAGAGGAAGAGATCGGCCTGTCCCGCCTCCACCGCTATACAGGTCGGTATGCGGCCGCAGTCGAGGTACCAGGCGCCGGGCAGGATATCGTGCTCCGTCACGACATTGCCGGACTTCAGCGAGCCGGGTTCGCCTTTGACGCTGAGTATCCGGTCCACCAGCATCAGCGGTTCGTCCGGCAGGCGCACCCGCGTCGGGAAAGTATCGGCTTCCGCGAAGGCGGGGCCGAGTACCTTGGCGATGGAGCCGACGGCGAATTCCATGCATTGCCCGCGGTCCATAAAGACTTCCGGAGCCGCCGCGGAACCGGAGAGCCGCTGCGGCGTTACGGGCGCGGGCGCCGGTGCGTCGGCGGGGGCATACGCGGGGAGCACCACGCTGCATGGTGTCCCCGTACCGCTTAACCGGGCCAGCTCGGCCTGGAAGGCGATATTCCGGGACTGCATCCCGGTGAAATTATTTGAAAGCCGCAGGAAGATGTCATGCGCCCGGGACTTGGCGGCGGCCGCCGCCGAGAAGGCCCGCAGGTATTCCGGCGCTTCCCCGGGAGCGGTCCCGGCCGGCGCTGCCGGCCGAGGCGCGGGAATATCGCCCGCCGCGGGCTTAATGGCCGGCGCGGCTTCGGCGCGCGCCGCAACCTGCGCCAGGGGTGCCGCGGCCGCCGGCCGCGCGGGAGCGGCCGCAACGGCGGGCGCCGCGGGGGCCGGCGTCCAGTTCAGCGGGGACGGGGCCGGCGCGGAGAGCTGCGCTTTCACTAGCTTTCCGGCGGCCGGCCTGCCCCGGTGGCCGGCGGCCAGCGTCTCGCGGCCGTAGAGAGCGTCCAGGTCGACCGGCGCCCGCTCGGCCAGCAGGCGGGCCAGCAGGCGCAGCAGCGCGCCGGCGGCGTCCTGCCCTTTGACGCAGGCGGAGCGCGCGGCGTGCGGCCGGTCGGCGAGTATCTTGTCTAACATCCTGGCGCAGGAGGTCTGCGGTCCCAGCTCGACGAAGACGCGCAGGCCGTCCTCGTATGCCCGGTTTATCAGGGCGGGGAAATCGAGGGCGTGCACGGCCTGGGCGACCACCGAGTCGGCCGCGCTCTCGCGCGTGACCTCGTAAGGGCGCCGCCAGGCCCCGCTGTAGAACTTTATCCCGGACGGCGGGCTGGTGGGCAGCAGATGCAGTTCGCGGTACTGCTTCTCCACGAGTTTCGCCGCCTCGAAATGTACAGCGGCCCCCTGCAGCGGCAGGAAGACGCAGCCCATGCCCCTGACCAGGTTGTCCACCGCCTTGCGGTAGCCGCCGACCACGCATTCGAGCGGCGCGTTGACTATCAGCAGCGCGGCCCGCTCGGCGCCCTTGAGCGCCAGGTGGACGGTCTCGGCCGGTCTGTCTATGACGCCCAGCACCCAGTCGGCCTTCTCGTCCTTGGGGAGGTTCCAGAAACGGCGGGCCGCGTCGCAGGGGCCGGCCAGGTCGCTGACGAAAAGGCTGGATTCGTTGACGCGGCGCAGCATCTCGTCCCGGTCCGTCCAGGCCCTGGCGGCGAAAAGCGCGGCCACCTCGCCGAGGCTGTAGCCGATCATCGAGGACGGCGAAACGCCGAGAGAGCGGACCAGGTCGCTGACGGCGGTGCCGTGCGAGACCGAAGCGAAGACCATCGATTTGTAATCGTCCACTATGGCCAGCTCCGCTTCCTTCTGCCAGCCGTCCTCCCAGGTCAGCCGCCAGGGCAGGAAAAGCCCCGGCGCCATCTGGCCGCGCAGGTAGCCGTTCTCGGCGTCGAGCCGGCGGAGTATCTCGGGCCAGCGGGTCCAGAGACCGCGGCCCATGCCGATATAGTGATTGCCCGAGCCCGGGAAGACGAAAGCGAGGTTCCCGGGGCGGTAGAGCCCGGCGGGGGAGTAGAAGATCCTGTCGCCGAAGACCGCCTTCTCCGGGTTCGCGCGCAGGGCGGCCGCGGCCTCGGCGCACAGCGCGGAGAGCTCCGCGGCATTGCCGGCCACCAGCGCGCAGGCCCTCTTTTTCGCCGGCCGCCGCCCGGAACGGGCGATCCAGAGGCGCGCCAGTTTCTCGATGTTCGCGTCCCGCTCCTGTCCCGCCAGCCAGGCTTTCAGGTCCTCGAGGCCCGCCGCGATCCCGGCGGCGTCGTCTTCTTCGACGGCGAACAGGGCCTCGCGCGCCGCGCCGAGCGGCTGGCGGCGCTCGAGCTGCTGCCGCTCGCCGTCCTGGCCTTCCAGGGCTTCCAGCACCGCGTGGGCGCAGTTGCCGTCGGGGCCGAGCGCGCTGACCGCCGCGCGGCGCGGGCCTTCGGCCCGGTTGCGCAGCCAGTACTGCGGTTCCGGGGGCAGGTGGAACCTTTTCTTAGCGCGCGCCAGCGCCGCCAGCGGCTTTATCGGGGAAGACGGGGGCAGGATCTCCTGGTAGAGCGCGAGGGCCGCTTTCGCGACACCGGCCAGGCCGGCGGCGGCCCCGGCGTTCCCTATCAGGGGTTTCAGCGAGCCCAGCGCGCAGGGCAGAGGGGCCGCGGAAACTCCGTAGAAATCGGCCAGCGCTTCGGCTTCGGCCGCGTCCTCGGCCGGTACGCCGCCGCCCGAGGTCTCGAGATATCCGACGGTGGAGGGATCGGCCTGCGCCTCGGCGTAAGCCCGGCGCATCGCGGCGGCGCAGGCCCGCGGCGCGGGTGCCGGCGAATCCACGCCGCCGCCCGAGGCGAAGCCCAGGCCCTTTATGACGGCATAGACCCGGTCGCCGGCGCGCAGGGCGTCGTCCAGGCGTTTGAGGACCAGGGCGACGGCGCCCTCGCCGGCCGGCGAGCCGGCGGCGGCCTCGTCGAAAGGTTTCGCGGCGTCGCTGAAGGGCCGCAGCGCCGAGGCGGCGGCCAGCGCGCGCGGATCGCCGTCGAGCGATACCGCCCCGGCCAGCGCGGTGTCGAGTTCGCCGGCGCGCAGCGCGCGCACGGCGGCCTCCAGGGCGCGCAGTCCGGAGGTCTCGCCCGAAGAGATGGTGAAACCCGGGCCGCCGACATGGAACTCGCGGGCGATGCGGCTGGCCACTATGCCGCCCAGCGCGCCCATCGTGCGGTTGGCAGAGAGAGCCGGGCCGGCTTTTTCGCGCAGCGCGGCGGTCAGTCCCCGCTCCTGGTCCGGTGAAAGTTTCCATCCTTTTTCCGCGGCGAAGTCCTTCGCCAGGGAGGCCAGCGACCATCTGAAATGGAAATTCGTGGTGTTCTGGTCGAGCTCGAGGCCGATGAAAACCCCTGCGTTCTCGAGGCCTTTCCCTCCCGCGTCCGCGATGGACCGCGCCGCGGTGTCGAGCATCAGCAGCTGCTGCGGCAGCATCTCCTCCATCTCTTTCGGGGGTATGCGGTAGGCGTCGGCCGGGACGCCGACCTCTTTGAGATAATGACCTTTCGGGCCCGCCGGCAGGCCGCGCCGGCGCTCCGCCGGGAGTTCCGCCGGGCCGGTGCGCGGCAGGCCGAGCGCCGCTTCCTGGAATTCGCGTATATCGCCCAGGGCCCCGAAACGGGCCGCCAGGCCGACTATGGCAACGGGAGCAGCGGGGGACTGGCGGGGTTTTTTAAAGGACGGCGAGGAGGCGGGCTGGTATTCCTCCACCAGGACATGCGCGTTGATGCCGCCGAAGCCGAAAGCGCTGAGGGCGGCCCTGCGCGGCGCGCGGCCGTCGCGCTGAGGCCAGGCCTCCGGCGCGGAGAGCACGCGGAAAGGCGAGCCGTCCAGCCTCACCTTCGGGCCGGGCCTGGTGAAATTGGCCGTCGGGGGGATGGTCCTGTTCTCGAAGGCCAGCAGCGTCTTCATCAGGCCCGCGGCGCCGGCGCCGGTCAGCAGGTGGCCGACATTGGACTTGACCGAGCCCAGGACGCATTGCCCCTCGCTCCAGCCGCGCTCGCCCCAGAGCGCGCGCAGGCTCTCCACCTCGACAGGATCGCCCGTCGGAGTGCCGGTGGCGTGGCATTCGATATGGTCTATCTGGGAGGGAGAGAGTTCCGCCTGGCGGTAGGCCGCGCGCATGGCGCGCAGCTGGCCCTGCGTATTGGGCGCCAGCAGGCTGCCTCCCACGTCGTTGGAAAGGCCGACGCCGGTGATCACGCCGTAAATACGGTCGCCGGCGCGCACGGCGTCGCCGAGCCGCTTGAGGACGAACATGCCGGCGCCCTCGCCGACCACCAGGCCGTCGGCCGCGGCGTCGAAAGGCGCGGGGCGGCCCGAGGGGGAGAGCGCCCGCAGCTGCGAGAAGCCCATCTGCGTGTAGAGCGAGGAGGGGCGGGAGACGCCGCCGGTCAGCATGGCGTCGGCGCGGCCCTCGCGCAGCGCGTCCGCGGCCAGCTTCAGCGCGTAGAGGGAGGAGGCGCAGGCCGCGTCGAGAGTGAAGCTGCCGCCGGCGAACCCCAGCGCGCGGGCTATTACCGCCCCGGGCAGGCCGGCGGGCCTGTAATTGAGCGGGTCCGTGGCGCCGGGGGCCGGGAGCTTTTTCCCCAGCACGGCCTCGCCGAATACGGGCAGCAGCGTCTCGACGGCCAGCGCCGAGACCGTGTCGGTGGGCAGCACGATGTTGCCGATGATGACGCCGGTGCGCGCGCGGTCCACCCGCTTCTCGCCGGCGTCGAGCAGCGCCTGCCGCGCCGCGTGCAGCGCCAGGTGAAAGACCGGGTCGAGCCGCTCGAGGAAGCCGGGGCGCAGGTCCAGCCCGGCCGGGTCGAACTTGAAGCCCTCTATGAAGCAGGCTTTTTTCGAATAGACCTTGTCGGGCTCGCCCTTGCGCGGGTCGAAGGCCTCGTCGGGAGAAAGCAGCCAGCGGCCCGCCGGCGCTTCGCGGGACGAGCAGACGCCTCCCGACACGTTCTCCCAGAACGCGCGGAGGTCCGGAGCGCCGGGGAAGATGCCGCCGGCGCCGACTATGGCTACGGGTTCCTGCTTCAAGCCTTGCTGAGCTCCTTCCTGGCGAAAGCGGAATTGAGGGCCGGGTCCACCGTGGACTCGTAGCCCGTCATCCTCGCTATCAGTTTTCCTTTGCCGTCGGTGAAATCTATGTCCGCCGCGCAGGCGTGCTCGGCCGAGCGCGTGACGCGCGCGGCCAGGCGCGAGCCGCCGGCCGGGAAGGCCGCGTACTGCCTGTATGAAGCCGCGGCGTTGGGCAGCGAGCAGGCGCCCGAGTTGTCGAAGGTCCAGAGTATCAGCGCCTGGAAAGCGGCGTCCAGGGCCGCCGGGTCGGCCAGCCAGCGGTCGCGCGGCGCGCCGCGCATCCACGAGGCCGGCGGCAGCGAAGCCGCGGCGTCGGCGATTATGCCCTGCTCCGAGATGCCGGCCACCGAGGTTATAAAGCGCATGTCCTCGCCGTGGAAAAGGACCTCGCCGTAGGCCTTCTCGACCGTGCGGCCGTAGGCCCTGACGGGGAAGTCGGGCGCGGGGGCCGGCGCGGCCGGCAGCGAGGCGGCCAGTATTATCTCGGCGCCGGCGTGCAGCTCGCCGCCGGGGCCGCGCAGTTCGGCGGGCACGCGGAACAGGCCGTCCTTCCTGGCGGACCTGCCGGCGAAAGCGGAGAGCCTGTATTCCCCGCCGGGCAGCAGTATGCCCTTGTAGACCTTGAGGCCGTCGAAGCCGTGGAAGAGCAGACCGGGATTGCCGTGCAGCGCGGCGTGGGCCAGCCATTCGGCCATGACCGCAGTCGGCACCACGGCCCGCCCGTTTATGACATGGGAGCGCAGGAACGGGCAGTCGGCCACGGAGAGCTTGAGCTCGAAAGCGCGCGACAGGTCCTTATTGCCGCCCGCGGCCTGACCGGCCGGGACCGCGGAGGGAGCCGTCGTAACCTCCTTCTTCGGCCTGGAGACGACCACCACCTCGGCCGGGCCGTCGGCGGCGGACAGTTCGTCGGCGAGGAACTGGCCGCCCTCTTCCAGCCCTATCACGCCCACGCCCTCTTTGGCGAAGAGAGCCTTGAGGCCGTCGTTGACCATGCCGCCGTCCCAGGGGCCCCAGTTGAAAGAGGCCACCCGGCAGCCGGGCAGGCGCCTGGCCAGCAGGCGGGCGGTCTTGTTGAGGACCTCGTTGGCCATCGCGTAATCGCACTGGCCCGTGCGGCCGAAACGCGCGGTGGACGAGGAGTACAGGGCGACGGCTTTCAGCGCGGAGAGGTCCAGCGCCGTGAGCAGGGCGCGCAGGCCGGCCACCTTGGTGTCGAAGACCGGGTCGAATTGCGCGTCGGTCTTGTCCAGTATGAGCTTGTCGGCCAGCACGCCGGCGCCGTGCACCAGGCCGCGCACGGGACCCAGCTCCTTCTTTATCCGGGCGACGGTCTCCCTTACCGCGGCGGCGTCGCGGATATCGGCGGAGTAATAGGCGGCGCGCGAGCCGGCCGCCTCGAAGCGGTTGAGCTGCGCGCGTATCTCGCGGGCGTAGAGCAGCTTCGCGCAGCGCTCTCCGGCCTCCTTCGGCGGCATGCCGGGATTGCGGGAGATGAGCGCTTTCTTTATGTCGGCCTCGGAGGCGCAGGCGGCGAGCCAGGGCTCCTCGGCGGCCGGCAGCGGGCTGCGGCCTACCAGGGCCAGCGAGGCGCCGCAGCTCCGGGCCAGGGCCGCCGCGGCTTCGGCGGTAACGCCGCGCGCTCCGCCGGTGATCAGGACCACGTCGCCCTTGGCCAGCGGGAATTTACCCGGCGCGGAGCGCTCGGAGGCGCTGAGCAGCACCACCTTGCCGCCGGTCTCCGAGAGGCCCAGTTCCACGGGCCCTTTATAGAAGAGCTCGTCGGCCACGGCGCGGGCGACCGAGACGGTGTGGTCCCAGCCGGAGGCTGCGTCGAGCGCCCTGCAGGCGACCTCGGGCCATTCATGCCCGGCGGTCTTGGCCAGGCCGGCCAGGCCGCCGAAGACGGGGTCCTGCTCGGCCTTGAGGCCGGCGAGGCCGAAGGCGCCGTCGAGGCGCGAGACGGTCAGCAGGCAGGCGCCGCCTTTCTTGCCGGCGGCGCGCAGAGCGGGGCCGGCGGCGCGGACCAGGCGGAAAGTCTTCTTGAGGAACTCCTCCGAAGAGGCGGGCCAGAAGTCCTTGCGGCCGAGTTTGGCGGCCGGGGCGAGTACGATGAGCGCGGCCAGGGCGGTTGGAACGGCGCGGCCTTCGAGCGGAACCTTTTCCGCTTTATAGCCGCGGCCGGCGAGGTCCTTGACCACCGCGTTGGCCAGCTTCGAGCCGTCGTCCGCTACCCAAAGCGGCAGGGACTTGTCCAGGTCCAGCTTCGCGCCGCGGGCGGCGGGATCGAGGTCCGCCAGGCGCAGCACTTCGCGCGTCAGCTCGGTCTCCATCGCGGGCGGGGAGGCCGCGGGGGTTTTGGACGTAACGACGGGGGCGGGCGCCGCGCCGGCGTTCAGATGGGCCGCCACCTGGCGCAGGGTACGTATGGTGCCGAGCTGCTCTGGAGTGATGCGCGGGGCCTGCGGCAGTTTTTCCTGGAGCTCGGACAGTATGGCGACGCGCTTGATGGAGTCTATGCCGAGGTCGGACTCCATGTCCATGTCGGGATTGAGCGACTCGACGGGATAGCCGGTCTGGCCGGAGACTATCTCGAGCAGGACCTTCGACGCGTCGGGGCCTGACGCCGCGGGAACGGCGGCGGGTTGAGTTGTCGTCGGCGCCTGTGCGGGCATGCCGGCGGCGAGATAGTCGCCCACCTGGCGCAGGGTGCGTATGGTGCCGAGCTGTTCGGGCGTAATGCGCGGGGCCTGCGGGAGTTTCTCCTGCAGTTCCGAGAGTATGGCGACGCGCTTGATGGAGTCTATGCCGAGGTCGGACTCCATGTCCATGTCGGGGTTGAGCGACTCGACGGGATAGCCGGTCTGGCCGGAGACTATCTCGAGCAGGACGCGCGATACATCGGGTCCGGCCGGCAGAGCCGGAGCGCCGGGCGCGGCCAGGGTCGCCGCGTCCTGAACGGCGGGCAGCGGAGCGGGAGCGGTAAAGACCGGCGCGGCGAAGGGCTGGGCGAGTGGTACCGGGACACCATGCGGCATGGTGTCCCCCGCTGATGCGCCGCCTAGCAGCGCGCGCTGCTGGTCGATGAGGGCCTGGAAGGAGCGCTGGGCGGCCTCCTGACCTTCGAGGAAGCGGGCATGGATGAGGGCGGTCTGTTCCTGCAGGCGCTGCAGCGCCGCCATGCTCTCCTGCGTGACGCGCATGGCCTCGGAGACGTTAGCACCCGGCGCGGCGGTGAAAGAGGCGGCGGACTGCGCGTAAGCCGCCGACGGCGCCGGGGCCTGCGGCGCTCCCAGCCACCGTTTCGGGGCCGTCGAAGGTTTGCGGGGCGAGCGGTAGCCCGCCCCGGTGACCTTCACGGCGAGCTTGGAAACCTTCTTCTCCAGCGCGTCCCTGGCGCCGGCCTCGCCGCCTTCCCAGGCGGTAAGGTCGACCGCGCAGCCGAGGGCGGCCAGGCGGGCGAGGACGCGGCCAAGTTCGGCCACGCCGTGCTTTTTGCCCGAGGAGGCGTCTATGGCGAAAGCGCTGTGTTCCTTGCCGGAGAGTATCGCCGAGACCATCCCGGTCAGGCGGGCGCCGGGGCCGGCCTCGACGAAGATGCGGATCCCGTCGGCGTACATCTTTTCTATCAAGGCGGTGAATTCCACAGGCGAGGCCAGTTGCGAGGCCAGCGTCTCGCGCGCCTTGTCGGCGGCCTCTGGATAGGCGGCGGCGGTCTTGTTGGCGTAGACGCGCGCCTGCGGCTTGTTGAACTTTACTTTTGAGAGGGCGGCGGCGAATTCCTTCTGCGCCCCGGCCACGAGCGGGCTGTGGAAGGCGGCCGAGACCTGCAGCACGGTGCACTTCAGGCCCCGGGCCGGCAGGCGCTCCGCGGCGCGCTTTATCCCGGGCGTCGCTCCGGACAGCACGAACTGGGCCGGGGTGTTCTTGTTGGCGATGATGAGGTCGAGCTTCTCTTCCTTCACGGCCTTCTCGACTTCCGCGAGAGGGGCCTGTACGGCCAGCATGCCGCCCCGGTCGCCGGAGCCGGCGGCCATCAGCGCGCCGCGCAGCTTGGAAAGGGCGAATAGGTCCGCGTCGCCGAAGACGCCGGCGGCGCAGAGGGCTGGCAGTTCGCCGTAGCTGTGGCCCGCGAAGGCCTCCGCCTTCACTCCGAAGGAGGACAGCGCGCGCCACGCGCCGAGTCCGGCGGCGCCGAGTGCGGGCTGGGCCACGCGGGTGTCCTTCAGCTCCTCGGCCTGCCGCTGCTTCGCTTCGGCGGTAAAGGCCGGGCGCGGGTAGAGGTAGTCCGAGAGCGGCTTTTCGCCGCCGAAGGCCGTGTTGGCGGTCTCGAGCACGTTGAGCGTCTCAGGGAAGCGGCAGGCGATGTCGCGCTGCATGCCGGGATACTGCGCTCCCTGGCCCGGGAACAGCACGGCCAGTTTCTCCGGGGCCGCGGAGGAGAAATAGATCCCTTCGGGCGTGGTCCAGGCCGCGTCTTTCCGGGAATCGAGGCCGGAGAGGGCGGCGGCTATGGTTTTCCGCCAGTCCTGAGCGCGCTCGAGCACGAAGCCGAGGCGGGCGGGGGCGGAAGGTTTGAAGGCCGCGCGGGCTTTATGGGCCGCCGCGCGCACGCCGTCCCAGTCCAGTCCCTTCCAGGCCGAGAGCCGGGTCCCGATCTCCCCGGCGTCCGCGCCGGAGAAAACGGCTACCTGGTGGTCGCCGTCCCAGTCGGGGTTCTTCTTGTCGGCGGAGTATTCCTCCAGCACGGCGTGGAAATTGGAGCCTCCGAAGCCCAGCGCGCTGACCACGGCGCGGCGCGGGTGGTCCCGCTTTACCCACGGGCGGAGCTCGGTATTCAGGTAGAAGGGCGTGGTCCCTTCGGCCAGCTTCTTCGGCGGCGTGTTCACCTTTATCGTAGGGGGGAGGGTCTTGTTGTAGAGGGCGAGCGAGGCCTTGATGAGACCGGCCGAACCCGCGGCGGCCTTGGTGTGGCCTATCATCGACTTCACCGAGCCGAGGGCGCACCAGGTCCCGTCCCGCTTGTTCTCGCGGTACACCTCGGTCAGCGCGTCCAGCTCGACGCCGTCGCCGACCGTGGTGCCGGTGCCGTGGGCCTCGGCCAGCTCCACCGTGCGCGGCTCCACGCCGGACACCGCGTAGGCGCGGCGCAGGGCCTTGGCCTGCCCCTCGGCGCTGGGCGCGTAGATGGACTTGCCCTTGCCGTCGGAGGAGGAGCCGACTCCTTTCAGCACGGAGTAGATGCGGTCGCCGTCCCGCACGGCGTCGTCGAGGCGCTTCATGACCATCATGCCGAGGCCCTCTCCCAGCGCGGTGCCGTCGGCCGAGGCGTCGAAGGACTTGGCGTGCCCTTCGGGGGAAAGCGCCGGCGTCTTGCTGAAGCACATGTACATGAAGATGTCGTTGAAGCAGTCCACGCCGCCGGTGATCACCATGTTCGAGCGGCCGGCCGCCAGCTCGAGGGTGGCCATGTGCACCGCGCCGAGCGAACTGCCGCAGGCGGCGTCCACCACGCAGTTCGTGCCGGAGAGATTGAAGCGGTTGGCGATGCGGCCGGCGACTACGTTGCCGAGCAGGCCCGGGAAGGAGCTCTCCTGCCACGGGACGTAATCCTCCTGCATGCGCGATATTATCGCGTCGGCGTCGGCGCCGGCGATGCCGAACTCGGCGAGCGCCTTGCGCCATTTCGGATGGCCCAGCCGCGCGCCCAGCGGGATGACCAGCTCGAGCGCGCCGGTGACGCCCATGATGACGCTGACGGAATTTCGGTCGAAATCGCGGCCGCGGCCGTAGCCGGCGTCCTCGAGGGCCATCTTGGCGGCGATGAGGCCCAGCAGCTGCGCGCTGTCGGTGGCTTCCAGCGCGTTGGGCGCCAGGCCGAACTCCGACGGGTCGAAATCGACGGGAAGCAGGAAGCCGCCCTTGCGGGCGTAGGTCATGTCCGGCTTTTTGGGGTCCTTGTGGTAATGCTCTTCCGGCAGCCAGTGCGACGCCGGGATATCGGTGATGGCGTCCACGCCGTTCTTGATATTGGCCCAGAAGCGCCGGGCGTCGCCGGCCTGCGGGAAAAGGCAGCCGATGCCGACTATGGCGATGGGAGCGGGGGTATTCTCGTTCTTTGAGCTCATGTAGTCCTCGTTGGTCGCGCCGTGCCGGCGCCGGATGTCGTTCCGCCCCGCGGGCGGTCAGTTGAAAAAAGCGGCGAGCTCTTCGGCCCGCTTCGGTTCGCGCCTGGCCAGCCGCGGGTCGGCGGCCGCGCCCTGGCAGCGCAGCGCGTGCAGGCGGGTCAGGGCCGCGGCCCCGGCGAGCAGGTTGCGGGCCACCGTGACGGCGTCCCGGCTCTCGGGCGCTTCGAGGAAGGACCCGCGGGCCCATTCGTTGAAAGCGCCCATGGAGGGCCCGCACCAGATCTGGTAGTCCACCTTGCGGCTCTCGTCGCCGGCCAGCGGCCAGCGCGAGGTGCGGCTGAGGTACCAGCGGAAGACCAGGGCCATCTTGTGTTTGGGGTCGCGCTCGGCCCGCTCGGCCTGCGAGGGGTCGCGCTTCAGGAAGTATTCGCGGGTGGAAGCCCAGATCTCGCCGAAGGAGGCCCGGAAGTAATCGCGTTCCAGCGCCGTCCTTATGTCGGCGGGGAGGGCGTCGAAAGAAGGGTAGGCCCGGTAATAGTCGTAGAGCTTGTTGGCGCGCATCGCGAACATCGTGCCGCGCTTGAGCACCTGCACCTTCACGCCCATCTCGAACATGTCGGCGGCGGCCGCCATGGCGGTGTCGGCCTGCTCCGCGGCGGCCAGCAGGCGGCGTACCAGGTCGGTGGCGCCGGACTCGACGCAGGCCTGGTTGACCGAGCCGGTAACTATGTAGGCAGCGCCCATCACGAAGGCGGCGGCGGCGGCCTCGGGCGTCGCTATGCCGCCGCCCGCCCCTACGCGCGGGGTCGCGGCGTAGCCGCGCTCCGCCTGTATGCGGTCGCGCAGCGCTAGTATCGTGGGAAGGAGGTTGACCAGCGGCCGGTTGTCGGTGTGGCCGCCGGAATCGCCCTCGGCGGTCACGTCCCCGGCGACCGGCACCAGCGAGGCCAGCTGCGCCTGCTCGGGCGTGAGCTCGCCCAGGGAGACGAGTTCTTTGAGGAATTTCTCGGGCGGGGGGGAGAAGAAGCGCTCGGCCACTTCCACGCGTGAGACCTTGCCTATCACGCGGTTGGGCGTCTCTATCGAGCCGTCGGCGGCCCGGCGTATGCCGGCCGTGCGGAAGCGTATGAGCGGCAGCGTCAGGCCGATGAAAGCCGAGGCCTCGACAAGACGCACGCCGCGCCGGAGGTAAAGATCGGCGAGGGCGGCTTCCAGCGCCGGGTCCGAAGGGCTGTGTATGAGGTTGAAACCGTAAGGGATGTCCCCGGCCGCCTGGAGCCGGTCTATCGCCTTCTCGACTTCCTCGACGGGCTGCCCGGCGGCGCCGTAGAAGCCCAGCATGCCGGCCCGGCCCAGCGCCTCGGCCAGCGCCGTGGAGCTGATGCCGTTGGCCATCGAGCCGCCGACATAGGCGTAACGCAGGCCGTGCGCGGCGAGGAAGGCGGGATCGCCCAGCGAGGCGGGCAGGCAGGCGGGCGCGAAAGCGCCTTCCGGGCCGCGGCCTTCGGAGAAAACGACGGCCCCGTCCCCGGGCGAGACGGTAAAAGGCCTGTCCAGCGCCTCCAGGCGGGAGACGGCTTCCTCCGAATAGGGGAGCGTGAAGGGTTGTGGCGTGCGCGGCGCGGCTATGGTCAAAAGAATTCTCCGTTCCGGGAATGACAAAAAGGCCTCCATAGGCGCTATGGAGGTGATTCAATATTATAGTTATTAATGGAGGCGCCGGTCCAGCCGGAGGAGATTCAGACGAGCCGGCCCTTTCGTCGATAGCCGCGGGCCGAGGTTATCAGGACCTTTACGAGGTCCCCGGGGCGCGGCTTTTTACCGCCCGGGCCCGCGGCTGTTTCGACCGTGCCGTCTATCTCCGGCGCGTCGCGGTAGGTCCGGCCGAAGCGGGGGGAATCCATCAGGACTTCGAACTTCTTTCCGACCAGGCCGGCGTTGAGGGAATCCACGACGGCGGCCTGCGCGGCCAGCAGCTCGTGCATGCGCGCCGTCTTGACCTTCTCCGGCACCTGGTCCGGGAAACCGGCCGCGGAGGTGCCGGGCTCCGGCGAGTATTTGAACACCCCCACATTGTCGAGACGCTCCTCGCGCACGAAGCGCAGCAGCCGCGCGAAATCCTTTTCCGTCTCGCCGGGAAAGCCGACTATGAAGTTGGTCCTTATGGCGGCGCCGGGCAGCAGGCGGCGTATGGACGCGAGCGTGCGGCGCAGGCCTTTCTCCGTCGAGCGGCGGTTCATGGCCTTGAGCACCGCGTCGGAGGCGTGCTGCAGCGGCAGGTCCAGGTAGCGGCAGATATTCTCCGCGCCGGCCATCACGCGCAATAGTTCGGTCGTTACGCGCTCGGGGTAGGCGTACATCACTCGTATCCAGCGCAGGCCCTTTATCGCCGAGACCTTCCGCAGCAGCCGCGCGAGCGCGGGTTTGCCGTAGAGGTCCGCGCCGTAAAGGGTCGTGTCCTGCGCTATCAGGGAAATTTCCTTGGCGCCGCTCTCCGCCAGGGCCCGGGCTTCCGCGACGGCGTGGTCCAGCGGCTTGGAGCGGAAAGGCCCGCGCAGCGAGGGTATCAGGCAGTAGGCGCAGCGGTTGTCGCAGCCGTCGGCCACCTTCAGATAGGCGCTGTGGGGCGCGGTGAGGCGGAGCTTGAGCGGCGGGGCCTCCAGGGCCGCCTGAGGGGAGAGCATGAGCCCGCCTTTTTCGACGGCCCGGGCTATCCCGCGCAGCGAGCCGGGGCCCACCGCCGCGTCGGCTCCGGGGAATTTTTCCAGCAGGGCCCCTTTCATCCGCTCGGTCAGGCAGCCGGCGATGATGACTTTCTTCAGCTTCCCGCGCTTCTTGAGCGCGAGCAGGCGGCGGATCTCCGCCTCCGACTCCTTCACGGCGGAGCCCAGGAAAGCGCAGGTGTTGACCAGCGCGGCGTCGGCCTCCGCCTCCGACGATACCACCTCCCAGCCGGCGCCGGCCAGCTCGCCGGCCATGACCTCGGCGTCGGCCAGGTTCTTGGGGCAGCCCAGACTGGAGATGAAGATCCGGGGGACGTTCATTACTAAATGACTATTTCGGGGACATGGTTCGCCGACGTATGGCCGCTGATGCAAATAGTCATTTAGTAATGAACGTCCCCTTTAATGTTTTTCGAAGCGCCTGATGAGGTGGAAGATGGCCACGCCGATTATTATCATCAGCGTCAGGAAGACCGGATAGGAGACGTACCAGTTTTCCGCGCCGAACAGGCCGGTGAGTTCTGACATGCCGCCCATGCCGGCGAAGAAACTCGGCACGGCGATGGCGATCACGATGGCGTTGAGGTTCTTGAGCAGGATATTGAGGTTATTGCTCACGATGGACGCGCGGGCCCCGACCAGCGACGCGAAGATGTTCGAATATATCTCCGCCTGCCGGTAGCACTGCGTGTTCTCGATGAGCACGTCGTCGATGAACTCGCGGCTGCGCTCGGTGAAGCCGAGCTTCTCTCCGTTGGCTTTCAGACGCTCTATCACGAAAGCGTTGGAACTTATCGCGTTGAGGTAATAGACCAGGCTCTTCTCCAGCGTGAACATGTTGAGGAGGTAGCGGTTCTCCATGGAGCGCGTTATCTTGGTCTCGATCTCGTCGGCGATCATGTTGATCACCTTGAGATGCTCCATGAAATGGAAGATGGCGTTGTAGATCAGCTTGAGGAAGATCTCCCTCAGGCCCGCGACGTGCTTGAAGTACTTGCCGGTGAAGATGGGCATCTCCTCGGAGAGCACCACCAGCAGGCGGTCCTTGAAGAGGAAAAGGCCCATCGAGGAGACCTTGAAGAGGAAATGGTCCTTCGAGGAATAGTTCTTGGGCCGCTTGAAGATGAGCTCCAGGTGGCCGTCCTCCACTTCCAGGCGGGCGGGTTCTTCCGGGTCCAGGGAGGAGTGCAGGTTGTGCTCGTCCACGACGAACTCGGCCAGCAGTTCCTTGCGTTCGGCCTCGTCGGGATTGACCGCCACCGTGACGCAGTGGGGGCCTTGCGGCGCCTCTTTGAGCTGTCCGGCTTCGAGGGTGTATCTGGTGATCATTTTTTCGCCGCCGATCCGAGCTTCTCCGCGACGGTGCGCCCCATGTCCGAAAGATTCTCTACCACGGTGACGCCGGCGGCCGCGAGCGCCTCCACTTTGCCGGCGTGAGTGCCGGCGCCGCCTTCCACTATCGCGCCGGCGTGCCCCATGCGGCGTCCGGCCGGCGCGGTCTTGCCGGCCACGAAAGAGAACACCGGCTTGGACATCTTATCTTTTATGAAGCGCGCGGCGTCTTCCTCCGCCGAGCCGCCTATCTCGCCTATCATCACGACCGCTTTCGTCTCCGGGTCGGCCTGGAAGAGCTCCAGCGTGTCCGTGAAATTGAGACCCTGCACCGGGTCGCCGCCTATGCCGACCACCGTCGACTGGCCCAGCCCGAGAGAGGTGAGCTGCCAGACGGCCTCGTAGGTCAGCGTGCCCGAGCGCGAGACCACGCCGACGGGGCCTTTTTTGTGTATGTAGCCGGGCATGATGCCGGCTTTGCATTCGCCCGGCGTGATGACGCCGGGGCAGTTCGGGCCGACCAGCGTGACGTCCATGCCGGCGGCCCGCCAGGCCTTGAGCGTGTGCTTGACGCGCACCATATCGCAGACCGGTATGCCCTCGGTGATGCAGATGACCGCGCGCATGCCGGCGGCGGCCGCTTCCAGTATGGAGTCGGCGGCGAAAGGAGGGGGGACGAAGATGAGCGCGGCGTCGGCGCCGGTTTCGCGGACGGCCTCTTTCGCCGTATCGAAGACCGGCACGCCGAGGTGGGCCGTGCCGCCTTTGCCGGGAGTCACGCCGGCGACGACTTTGGAGCCGTAGTCCATGCACTGGGCCGCGTGGAAAGAGCCCTGCGCGCCGGTCAGCCCGTGCACCGCGAGCCTGGTGTTCTTATCGAGAAGTATGGCCATGGTGTCGTCCTATTCGGCGGCCGCTGCGGCTTTGCGCGCGGCCTCCCAGAGGGAATCGGCCTGCTCTATCTTCAGACCGGACTTCGCGAGTATGTCCTTGGCTTCCTTCGCATTGGTGCCTTCGAGGCGCACCACCAGCGGGACCTTTATGTGGACCCTCTTGGAGGCCTCGACTATGCCCGAGGCGATATTGTCGCATTTCATGATGCCGCCGAAGATGTTGACCATGACGGCCTTCACCTTGGGGTCCTTGAGTATTATCTGGAACGCGCGCGTGATCTGGTCGACATTGGCGCCGCCGCCCACGTCGAGAAAGTTGGCCGCGTCGCCGCCGGCCAGCTTGACCGTGTCGAGCGTGGCCATCGCCAGGCCGGCGCCGTTGACCATGCAGCCGATATTGCCGTCGAGGCCGATGTAATTTATCCCTATCTCTTTGGCCTCGCGCTCCACGGGCGTGGCCTCATGGTCCGGTTTGGCGGCCATGTCCTTGTGGCGGAAAAGCGCGTTGTCGTCGGTGACGATCTTGGAGTCCACGGCTATAAGGCGCCCGTCCTTCGTTATCGCGAGCGGGTTTATTTCCACCAGGCTGGCGTCCAGCTCTATGAACATCCGGGCCAGGCCTTTAGCCAGTTCGGTGAAGGCGCAGAAATTCTTTTTCGGGATCTTAAGGCCGTAGGCCAGTTCCCGTGCCTGGTAGTCGCGCAGCCCGGCCAGCGGGTCCACCGGTACTTTCAGTATGAGCTCCGGCTTCGTGCGCGCCAGCTCCTCGATGCTCATGCCGCCCTCGGCCGAGGCTATTATCATGGGGCAGGCTTCCTTGCGGTCCAGCACGACCGAAAGATACATCTCGCGGGCCAGTTCGCAGGCCTGCTCCACCAGCACTTCCTCCACCGTCAGCGCCTTGCCCTGGGTCTGGTGGGTGACCATCTTCATGCCCAGCATGGCCGCGGCCAGCTTGCGGGTCTCCTCTTCCGTCCTGCCGATCTTAACGCCGCCGGCCTTGCCGCGGCCGCCGGCCAGCACCTGGGCTTTGACCACCCAGGGGCCCGCGCCGGCCAGTTTCAACGAGGCGGGGTCGTCGCCCAGGCGCAGCACGCCGTAGCGCTCCAGCAGCGGCAGCCCGTAGCGGGCGAAAATTTCCTTGCCTTCGTATTCGAGAAGTTTCATGGCGCGTCTCCGGGAGGGGCGATGCTTGCCCCCTTAACATTAAGTTTGTAGTATAAAACCGATATCCAAGTCCAGTCTCCCCATCATCGTTTTTACGAGGACAGACCATGGCCCAGAACGCCCCTAAAAAGAACGTGAAGGTCAGCGAGTTGAATTCCGTGACCGTGCGCTTCGCCGGCGACTCCGGGGACGGCATACAGCTGGTCGGCAACCAGTTCGCCACGGCCACCGCCAAGGCCGGCAACGACCTGAGCACCCTGCCCGATTATCCAGCCGAGATACGCTCCCCCGCGGGTTCGCTCGGCGGCGTGAGCGGCTTCCAGATCAGTTTCGGCGACGATTCCGTCCTCACCCCCGGCAACAGGCCGAACGTGCTGGTGGTGATGAACCCGGCCGCGCTGGCCGTGAACCTGAAGAACCTGGAGAAGGGTTCCGTCATCATCGCCAACTCCGACGCTTTCTCGAAGCAGGACCTGGAAAAGGCCGGCTACGCCGCCAATCCGCTGGAGGACGGCAGCCTGGACAATTACCGGCTCATCTCCGTTCCCGCCCGCGCCCTCACGGAGGCCGCGCTCGCCGATTCCGGACTCACGAAAGCCCAGGTCCTCAAGTGCAAGAACTTCTACATCCTCGGCATACTCTACTGGATGTACGGTCTGCCGCCGGAGCCCACCATCGAGTGGATAAAGAGCAAGTTCAAGAAAACGCCGGCCGTGGCGGAGGCCAACGAGAAAGTCCTGCGCGCCGGCCGCTATTACGCCGAGAGCACCGAGATCTTCGACGCGCGGTTCCAGATAAGGAAGCGGACGATAAAGCCGGGCCGCTACCGCAACCTGACCGGCAACGAGGCGGCCGCCTACGCCCTGATAACCGCGGCCAAACTGCTCAAACGCAAGCTGTTCTACGGTTCCTATCCCATAACCCCGGCCTCCGAGATACTGCAGGTCCTGGCCAGGCACAGGTCGCGGGACGTGGCGGTGTTCCAGGCCGAGGACGAGATCGCCGCGGTCTGCTCGTCCATCGGGGCCGCTTTCGCCGGCAGCCTGGCCGCCACCGGCACCAGCGGTCCCGGCCTCTCGCTCAAGACGGAGGCCCTCGGCCTGGCGGTCATCACGGAGCTGCCGCTGGTGGTCGTCGACGTGCAGAGAGGCGGCCCCTCCACCGGCCTGCCCACCAAGACCGAGCAGAGCGACCTGCTGCAGGCCGTCTTCGGCCGCCACGGCGAGTCGCCGCTGCCGGTCCTGGCGGCCTCCAGCCCGGCCGACTGCTTCGACACCACACTGGAAGCGGCGCGGATAGCCGTCAAGTACATGACGCCCGTGATAGTGCTTTCCAATTCCTATCTCTCCAACGGGTCCGAACCTTTCCGCATCCCGGACCCGTCCGACCTGCCGGAATTCGAGGTCCCGCCGCTCCCGGCGCCGGAGGAGTATAAGCCCTACGCGCGCGCGGCGGAGACCCTGGCGCGCCCCTGGGCCCACGCCGGTCTCAAGGGCTACGAACACCGCCTGGGCGGGCTCGAGAAACAGGATGTCACCGGCGCCATCAGCTACGACGGCCTCAACCACGAGCGGATGACGCAGCTGCGCGCCGAGAAAATAGCCGGCGTGGCCAAAGAGATACCCCCGACGAGGATATACGGCGACCCGGAAGGGGACCTGCTGGTGGCCGGCTGGGGTTCTTCCTACGGCGCCATAAAACTGGCCGTCACCGAGGCGCGAAAGGCGGGGCTCAAGGTCTCCTCGATACACGTGCGGCACCTTAACCCGCTGCCGCCGGACCTGGGCGTGATAATGCGCCGCTTCCGCAAGGTCCTGGTCCCCGAGGAGAACCGCGGGCAGTTCCGCCTGCTGCTGCGCTCGGCCTGCATGGTCGAGCCCGCCGGCCTCAACAAGATGCAGGGCCAGCCGCTCAACCAGGAGGAGATCCTGGAGAAGATCAAAGAAGTGCTGAGGGGGAACTGATGGAAAGGACCAGACTTACCGCCAAGGATTTTTCGTCCGGCCTCCCGGTGAAATGGTGCCCCGGCTGCGGCAATTTCGCCATACTCAGCCAGATACAGAAGGCGATGGCCGGCATGGGACTGCCCCACGAGAAGTACGCCGTCATCTCCGGCATCGGCTGCTCCAGCCGCTTCCCGTACTACGTCAACACCTACGGCTTCCACACCATGCACGGCCGCGCGCCGGCGGTCGCCACGGGCGTCAAGCTGGCGAACCCGGAACTGGCCGTCTGGGTCGTCACCGGGGACGGCGACGGCCTCTCGATAGGCGGCAACCACATGCTGCACGCCATCCGGAGGAATATAGGCCTCAAGATCGTGCTCTTCAACAACCGCATCTACGCGCTGACCAAGGGCCAGGCCTCCCCCACGACGCAGCCGGGCACGAAGACCAAGACAACGCCCGAGGGCTCGCTGGACTTCCCGTTCAACCCGGCCCGTTTCGCGGCCGGCCTGGACTGCACCTTCGTCGCGCGCGGCATAGACTTCGACCTGCCCGGCAGCGCCGCCATACTTGAGCGCGCGGCCTCCCACAGGGGCACCGTCTTCATCGAGATGCTGCAGAAATGCGTGCCCTTCAGCGACAAGGAGTTCGACCCCCTCAAGGACCCGCAGACCAAAGACGATAATGTCCTGCGCGTGGAGCACGGCAAGCCGCTGGTCTTCGGAAAAGAGAAGAACAAGGGGATCGCCTTCCGGGGCTTCAGGCCCGAGGTCGTGGAGTTCCCGGCCGGCAAGGTCCCGGCCGGGGTCGCCGTCTACGACGAGACCAGCGCCGAGATGGCCTACCTGATAAGCGGCCTGACCCAGCCGGACTTCCCGGTGCCCGTGGGCGTGTTCAGGGCGGTGGAAAAGCCCGCCTACGAGGAACTGGCGGAAGAGGGGTCCGCGCCGCCCGCCGGCCTGGACGAGCTTCTGGCCGGCCCCGACGCCTGGGAAGTGAAGTAGGCTTTCCGGGCGGGGCTTTTTAATTGACTTTCGTCAAGGCGGTCTCTCCGCCCGCTTTCGTATAATTTACCTGCCGGTAAAATATGCCTCGGGGGTGAGGACCGCCCCTTGGAGCAAAGCGCGGCGCGCTTTGCGTGCGGTCCGCAAGACCGGAGGCGATTTTTCAGCGAAAATCGCCGAGGTATGCCCGGAGAAAGCCGCTATGCGGCTTATCGGAGGGCCGGCTTCAGAGTAAAGTCAGGGGATTAAGGAGATAACGGAAAAAATGAAAAGAATACTTATAGCGGCGGTCCTTCTGGGCTTCGCCGCGGCCGCGAAGGCCGAGATAAACTTTGACCAGGGCGTGGACGTGAAGGCCGCCATCGAGCAGGCCTCCGAGAAGTCCGCGGACCTGCCCGTCGCCGACAGGTACATCGGCCACAGCCGCTACACCCGCGACTGCGTCCGCTTCGGCTTCGGCCCCTCCGACACGGAGCAGCTCTCCGAGAAGGTCTGGCTGCGCAGCCAGGAATATATCGAGGACTGCCATACCAACTACGTGCAGCAGTGCCACACCGTGACCGGCGCCAACGGCCAGCCGCAGCAGGTGTGCAACACCGTGCCGCAGACCCACTGCTACGAGCGCCCCGGCCAGAGCTGGCGCGAGGCCGTGCAGGTGAAGGTCGAGACCCGCAAACTTTTCCCGTGGGAACGCGACAGCTTCGAAGTCTGCCTCGAGGGCCCCTGGAGCCGCTTCTACGTCAACCAGGCCGCCTATAAGTACTCGGTCTCCAAGACCGGCAGCTACGACACCCTCTACACGCTGACCCCCGGCAGGAAGGTCGCCATGGACCCGGACAAGAACGGCATCGAGATGACCGGGTTCAGCTACAAGGACGGCAAGTTCACGTTCACGGCCTCCGACAAGTGGGCCAAAGAATACGCCGGCGAGAAGACCGCGATCAAGGTCGAGCTCTATAAGGACAACCTGTGGTTCTTCGACTCGCTCAAGGGCGAGAAGGAGTTCGTGCTCGATCCCGCCGACGGTTACACGCTGACCTTCGCCGAGAAGGACCTCGTCAAGCCCGAGACCGGGGCCAACGACGACCTCCGCGGTCCCAAGAAGTACTTCCTCAAGTGGGGCTTCAAGCGCCTCGGCGCCATCTCCACGGACGACTTCGTGAAGAAGGACAAGACCGACAGCATAGAGGCCAAGTAGGATCCCGGCCTCCCGACGAAAGCCCCCGGCCCCGCGCCGGGGGTTTCTTTTTTCATATTAAAAATATAAAGTATATACGACGACAGCGATGACACCGGAGGAGCCCGAAATGGCCAAACTTAAAGTGAATTCCACCATAGTCAAGAAGAACGCGGCGCTCTGCAAAAAGCGCGGCATAATCATGCCCACCTTCAGGCAGATGAAGGACCCGTCGCTCGTTCCCGACAAGATAAAGAAGAAGCTCAAACCCGTGGGCCTCTGGGACGTGGACCCGATAAACCTTTTCCGCATCACCTGGAAGAACGACCACGAGACCGGCGGTTTCGGCGGCGTCAATTACCTGGAGATACCCCGCGAGATCACCGGCATAAAGGCGCGCGTCATAGGCCTGGTCGGCAAATATTTCCCCACCGGAGCGCACAAGGTCGGCGCGGCTTACGGCTGCCTGGCGCCCCGCATGGTCACCGGCGAGTTCGACGCCCAGGCCCAGAAGGCCGTCTGGCCCTCCACCGGCAATTACTGCCGCGGCGGCTCTTTCGATTCCAAGCTGCTCGGCACCACCCCGGTGGCCATCCTGCCCGAGGGCATGAGCAAGGAGCGCTTCGAGTGGCTAAAGGAGATAGGGGCGGAGGTCATAGCCACCCCCGGCACCGAGTCCAACGTCAAGGAGATCTACGACAAGTGCTGGGAGATAAAGAAGACCCGCAAGGACTGCGTCATCTTCAACCAGTTCGACGAGATGGGCAACCCGATGTGGCATTACCACGTCACCGGCAGCGCCCTGGAAGAGGTCTTTAATAAGGTCAAAGGCCCCAAGAGCCGCCTCGCGGCCTTCTGCTCGGCCACCGGCAGCGCCGGCACCATAGCCGCCGGCGATTACCTCAAGAAGAAGTTCCCCGGCTGCACCATCACGGCCTCGGAGGCCCTGCAGTGCCCGACGATACTTCAGAACGGCTTCGGCGAGCACCGCATAGAGGGCATAGGCGACAAGCATATCCCCTGGGTGCACAATGTCCGCAACACCGACACGGTCACCGCCATAGACGACGAGCCCTGCATGCGCATAGTGCGGCTGTTCAACGAGCCCGAGGGCAAGAAGGCCCTGGCCGAGTATGGCGTGAAGAAAGAGGTCATAGACCAGCTGCACCTGCTGGGCATCTCCGGCATCTCCAACCTGCTCAGCGCCATCAAGACCGCGAAGTATTACGAGATGGGCGAGAACGACGTGGTCATGACCGTGTTCACGGACAGCATGGAGCTTTACGGCTCCCGCGTCAAGGAGCTGGAACAGCAGCTCGGCAAGTACAGGCGTGAGCACGCGCTGGTGGACCTGGAACGCCGCCTGCTGGGCACCACCACCGACTACATGAAGGAGCTCACCTACGCCGACCGCAAGGCCGTGCATAACCTGAAGTACTTCACCTGGATAGAGCAGCAGGGCCGCACTTCGGACGAGCTGCGCAAGCTCTGGGACCCGGCCTACTGGGAGGAGACCTTCGCGCAGGCGGAGGAATACGACAAGCTCATCGAGGCCTTCAACCGGGAGGTCGGGCTTCTCTAAGCCCGGCCCGTCATGGCCACCAAGAGCTCGATGCGCGTGGACTGCCCGTCCTGCGGGGAGTCGTTCGACGCGGATTTCTGGACCGTGGTCCGCGGCGACCGCGACACCGGGCTCAAGGAGGCCATCCTCAGCGGCGAGTTCGACCTGCTGATGTGCCCCAGGTGCCGGGGAGTCTTCTCGCGCGAGGAGACCTTCATCTACCTCGACCCGGACATGGAACTGCTGGCCTTCGTCATGCCCTCCGCCTACGCCGGGGAGAGCGCGAAGTGGACGGCCAAGATGCGCGAGGATTACGAAGCGGTCAGGCCCACGCTGTTCCAGGGCAAGCCGGTGGATTACGAGCCGCGCTGCCTCTTCGGCCTCGACGAGTTGACCGCGCTGCTGCTGCGCGACCGCGACGCCGAGGAGGAGACCGACGTCATGGCGTTCATGGCCCGCGAGGCGGACCTGCGCCTGGCCCCGCTGCTGCCCTCGCGCGCCCGCGAGCGGGACATTCTTTTCTCCGCGCCCTATTCCGGTCCCGAGCCGACGCGCGGCGCGGCCATCGAGGCCCTCAAAAAAATAGAGGCGGCCAACGACGCGCTCGTCCGCGTGAAGCGCACCCGCGAGGTCTTCGAGAAGCTCTCCGGCGACGCCCTGCCTTTTTTGAAGAAGCAGCCCTGAAGCGGCCCGCGTGGCCGCGAGAACGGATGAAAATAGAGGTGTCCGACCAGAGCGGGACTTTGGCCGCGGCCGGGAGACTGGCGGCGGGTCTCGGTCTTGAACTTTACGCCGTGGGCGGCTGCGCCCGCGACTGGCTGCTGGGTCGTCCTTCCGAAGACGTGGACTTCCTCGTTTCCGGCGACCCCCTGCCGCTGGCCCGCGATTTCGCCGCCGGCGGTTCGATAACCCCTTTCGATAAGTTCCGCACCGTGCGCGCCTTCATGCCCGACGGCCGCCGCTTCGACTTCGCCGGCTTCCGCAGGGAGACCTACCCCGCGCCCGCGAAGCTGCCCGTGGTGGAGCCGGCCGCCTCGCTGGCCGAGGACCTGCTGCGGCGCGACTTCACCTGCAACGCCATGGCGGTGTCGCTGCTGCCGGCCTCCTTCGGCGAACTGGCCGACCCGCACGGCGGCGCGGCCGACATAAAGGCCGGCCTGCTGCGCGTACTGCACCCGGCCAGTTTCCGGGACGATCCCACCCGCGTCTACCGCTGCGCCCGTTTCGCCGCCCGCTTCGGCTGGCGGCCGGAGGCGGGTACGCGGACTTCGATGGACGGGGCCGTCGCCGCCGGGACGCTTTCGCTGCTTTCCGCCGAGCGCCTGCGCAACGAGCTCATAAAAATACTCAGGGAGGAAAAGCCCTCCGCCGCGCTGGACCTGCTCTCTTCGTGGCGCGCCCTCGCCGCGGCCTACCGCGGCTCCTCCTGGCCGCGCCTCGACGCCCTCTCCGACTGGCGGGCCCGCCTGGTCTACCTGGCCGGCCGCCCCGGAGCCGGCGGCGAGGCTTTCATAAAAGGCCTGCGCCTTGAAAGGAAGCTTTCCGTCCCCATGATGAAAGCCCTGTCGCTGGCCGTTTCCGGCCGCGGGGGCAGGGGGCTGGAACCTTTCCAGTCCGAAGCCATCTCCGCCCTCAGGGAGGAAAAATGAAGATCCTGATCGCCTCCGTCCTCGCGCTCTGCGTCCGGGTTTACGCCGCCGCCCCGGAACCGGAACCGCTCAAGCCCTTCGCCGTCCTGGATACCGACCTGGTCAAGGAGGGGTCCACCCTTACCGCCAGCCGGCAGTGGAAGGACGTGTACTGGACCCTGAACGATTCCGGCAGCAAACCCAATCTCTACGCCGTTTCCCCGGACGGCAAACTTATAAAGCCCGCCTGGGTGCGCAAGTATTCCGGCGTGAACGTGGCGGGGGCGAGGAACATCGACTGGGAGGCCCTGACGGCCGACGACAAGGGCAACCTGATAATAGGGGATTTCGGCAATAACATGAACTTCCGCCGCGACCTGGCCCTCTATGTCGTGCCCGAGCCCTGGCCGCAGGACGCCGTCGAGACCCACTTTCTCGCCAGATACGTCTTCCGCTATCCGGACATGAAGAAATTCCCGCCCGAGAAACAGAATTTCGACGGCGAAGCCCTGTTCTTCGCGCGCGGTTCGCTCTATATCCTGACCAAGCACCGCAGCGACACCTTCACCAAACTTTACCGTTTCGGGGAGCTGAAACAGGGCGAGACGAACGTGCCGCAGCTCGTAGGCCGTTTCGACGCCGGCGACATGGTGACGGACGCGGAGGCGGACAGGGACGGGGAAAGGCTGGCCGTCCTGACCTATTCGGGGGCCTGGCTTTTCGAGCGGCCGTCGAAGAACGACAATTATTTCGAGGGGGAAAAGGCCTTCCTGCCTTTCCGCGCCGGCCAGTGCGAGGGTATCGCCTTCGACGGCGACTCCCTCGTCGTCAGCAACGAGGAGCGCGAGTTCTTCCGCGTCCCGCTCTCCTCGTTCGAACTTCGCTGAAGCGGGATATGGCGGGAAAGAACGACGCCCCTTACACGGGCAATTTCGCCAGGGGCGGTTACGAGACCGTCTTCCTGGTGTTCATGCTCGCGGTCGCCTTCTTCATGCGGGGCAACCCGCTGATCGTCTATCCGGATATCCTCTATCTTTTCCTGGCGCTGATGGTCTCCAATCTGCTCTTCAACTGGTCGGCTCCGCGGCTGCGCGGCGGCGAGGCCTGGCTGGTCGAGCTGGTCCTGCTGCTCAACATGCTGATAATAACCGGCATCGTGAGGCTCTCGGGCGGCAGCGATTCTTATTTCTGGGTACTCTACCTGCTGCCTATATTCACCGCGGCGCTGGCCGTCAAACTTTTCGACGTGATCAGCGCCCTGCTGTTCTGTTCGCTGGGCGTGATCTATTTCAGCAAGCCGCTGGAAGCCTGGGACATAACCGAGGCTTTCGGCGTCACGGTCAAGCTTTCGATATTCCTGCTCTCCGCCGCGGTGCTCTACCGCACCGCCCTGTCCAAGCGCCGGACCGACGAGCATCTTCTGGCCAAAAGGCTGGAGGCCGAGCGCCTGGCCCGGGAACTGTCGGAGCAGAGGACGGGCCTGGTCATGGACGCTTCCGCCACCGAGATCGGGCGCATGGTCTCCGGCGTCCTGCACGACCTGGGCAATCCCCTGACCGTCATAACGCTCAGCGCCGAGGTGATGGCCCAGGACGAATCCCGCGACAAATTGAACCTCGAAAGGATCCTGAAGGCGGCGCGCTACGCCAAGGGCATGCTCTCGAACGCGATGGGCATAGTGCGGGGCAGGGAGTACGTTTTCGCCCCGGCCGGCCTGCGCGAGGCGGCCGCGGCCGCGCTGCAGCTCTGCTCCTTCCAGGCGAGAAAGAAGAACGTCTCCATAAAGGACGAAGTCCCGGCCGATCTGCCGCCCGCCGTCATCAGCAAGGTCCATATAGAACGGGTGTTCATGAACCTCGTTTCCAACGCCGTCTCCTTCTCGCCGGAGGGTTCCGTCGTGGAGGTGAGAGCGCGGCTTTCGAACGGGAAGATAACGGCGCTGGTCCAGGATAACGGCCCCGGCTTCCCGGAGGAGATGCTCGCGAAAGGCGTCAGGGCCTTCGCCACCACCCGCAGGGAGCAGGGTGGCACCGGGCTGGGCCTGTTCGTCGCCGACGAGATCGTCCGCCGCCACGGCGGCGAACTGTCCATCTCCAACGCGCCCGAAGGCGGCGGCAGGGTCCTTTTCGAGCTCCCGCTTTCCGGTCCCCCGTCCCTCCCGGCCAAAGACTAGTCCCGGTACTCTGCCGTCCCGCCCTTCCCGGCCGGAAGGATCAGCGCGTCAGTTCTTTTACGGCGGCCAGGAGCGCCTTCAGCGGCGTGGTCTTGAGGAAAAAAGCGTCGGCGCGGCCTTCGCCGTCCAGGAGGCCGGCGGCGGAAGGTTCGGAACTGAAGATGATTATAGGGGTCCCCTCCGGCAGGGCGCCGCGTATGGCCGGGCAGAACTCGCGGGCGGTCCCGTCGGGCAGATTATAGTCCAGTATCACGCAGTCGGCCTCCCCGTCCCTGGCCGCCCGGAGACCGCAGGCCCCGTTCGGGGCGGTGATGACCCTGTAACCGGACGGTACGAGAAGCCTGGAGAGAAGGCTCCTCCAGACCGGCTCGTCGTCCACTACCAGTATGGTCTTGCGCCGCATAGTATCCCCCGGGCGGGGACCGTCGGTATCGCGGCGGCGCCTTACTTTATCCCCGCTCCCCAGTATAAGCAGTTTACACAGGTTTATAAGCACTGTCAATAGTGTTTATAATATCTTCCAGCCCGGCGAAAAAAGTCTTAAAGTCTCTGGACCTGCCACTATGAACGACTTCTACGCGGAGATAGGCGCGCGCATGCGCGCTTTGCGCAAGGCCCTGAGGCTGACCCAGTCCCAGGTGGCCGAAAAGGCCGGGATAGACGCTTCTTTCTACGGGCAGATAGAGAGGGGGGCGAACGTCCCGAGCCTGAAGACCTTCGTGGCCATAGCCGGTGCGCTGAAGGCCGACCCGGCGGACCTGCTGGCCGGCCGCGGCGCGGGGGACAAAAAGGTCTACGGGGCCGTGATGGAGCAGCTTCTTTCCGGCCTCGACCATAAAAAACGCGCCCTGGTCCTGGGGCTCCTCAAGGACATCGTTTCACACTATCGCGCCAGGTAGGTCCGGGCCGGACCCGCCGCTTGACCGCCATCATAGGCTGCGCGGCCCAGAACGGTCTGGGCCCAATGCCTCTGCCGCGGCGGTGTGACTTGTGTTACACTATATCCGCAGCCGGGGGGCTGAGGGTGAGGGCATCCGGGAGGACAGGAAAAGATGCCCAAACGCATACTGGTGGCCGACGACGATCCGGCCATGCTGAAAGTCTATGAGCGCCTGCTGGCCAGGACCAGCCATTCCGTGGCGAAGGCTTCCACTTTCGCCGAGGCGGCCGCGCTTATAGTCAAACAGGATTTCGACCTGCTTATAACGGACCTGATGCTGCCGGACGGCCTGGGCACCGATCTGATCGAGTTCTTCGAGAAGAGGCGGGCGGGGGCCAGGAGCCTGCTCGTCACAGGCTCCGCCGAGGAACTGCCGGCTGAGAAACTCCCGGCGAACTATTTCGAAAAGCCTTTCAATATCGCGGTCTTCATGGCCGCGGTGGCCGAGGCGCTGGGCCAGGCCTGACCGACCGCTCTTTTTCCGCGGCCCCGGCCGCGCCGGGCCGCTGTCCGCGGGAGGGTCATAGCGGCGTACCCGGCCGCCCTTTGTCGCCGTCGCATTCGTCTATCCTGCAATAAAAGCCCCGCTTGAGGCGCGCCAGTTCCCCGAGGCGCTTTTCCAGTTCGCTTTGCTTCAGCGAGGTCCTGAGCTCCAGGACGTCCTGCGCGTTCCCGCCGCGCCGCATTCTGAAAGCGCCCAGTTCCCGGATCGCGTTGAGCACTTCCATCCGCGCCGCCGCCGCGGCGCTGCCGGCGAAGCGCAGCTTGAGGTAATAACGGCGCGGCGCGGGTACGCTTTTCACACTTGTCCGCATATACGACTCCTCCGGGAGCCCCGATCGGCCTCCCGTAAAAGGGGAATGTTCGCAGGATGGATAACGTCTCCGGCTGGCGCGTCCGCCGGAGGGAATTCTTCTCTGATGTGACCCCTGCCAGATTATACACAATCCGGGGGTATGCCGGCCCCCGGCCGGGGGGGATAGGTCCGGTTCAGGACAATTCGATGAGGTCCCACCTGGCGCCGTAAAGCGCCAGGAGGCGGGCTTTGAGCGGGCCGTGCTCCGGCAGCGTCAGCCGCGGGTCTTTTTCCAGTACGGCGTCGCGGTCCTCTACTGCCTGGCGCAGGAGGGAGGAGTCGCGCGAGAGGTCGGCCAGCCGCAGGTCCAGGTCGCCGTGCTGGCGCAGGCCCAGCGGGTCGCCGCCGCCGCGCAGGGCCAGGTCCTTCTCGCTTATTATGAAGCCGTCGGTGGTCGAGCACATGGCCTGTATCCGCTCGCGGGCGCCCTCGGCCCGCAGGTCGGCCACCAGCAGGCAGCGCGATTCGTGCGCGCCGCGGCCCACGCGGCCGCGCAGCTGGTGCAGGCTGGAGAGCCCGAACCGCTCGGCGTTGTGCACCACCATCACGGTGGCGTTGGGCACGTCTATGCCGACCTCGACGACCTGGGTGGCGGCCAGCACGCGTATGCGGCCGGCCGCGAAATCCTCCATCACTTTTCGTTTCTCCTCGGGTTTCATCCGGCCGTGGAGTATGCCCAGCGTGTAACCTTTGAACACTTCACGGAGCCGCTCGAACTCCAGCGTGACGGCCTTGAGCCCGGCGGCGCCGCTTTCCTCTATGAGGGGGTAGACCACGTAGACCTGGCGGCCGACCGAGGCGGCCAGCCGCGCCTCGCGGAAAGCTTTTTCCTCGTTGAGGCTTTCGGTCTTCACCGGCTTGCGGCCCGGCGGCATGCCGGTCAAGGTCGAAACGTCTAGGTCGCCGTAGAGGGCCAGCGCCAGCGTGCGCGGTATGGGCGTGGCGGTCATGATCAGCGCGTCGGTGCGGTCGCCCTTGGCGCGCAGCGCCGCGCGCTGCCGCACGCCGAAGCGGTGCTGCTCGTCCACCACCACCAGGCCGGGGTTTTTCAGCCGCACGCCCTCCTCGATGAGGGCGTGGGTGCCTATGAGGATGTCGACGCGCCCTTCCGCGGCGTCCTCGAGTATCTTTTTCCGGGCGGGGCCCTTTACCGACGAGGTCAGCAGCGCCCAGCGCACCGGCAGGCCCTTGAGCAGCCGCCCGAAGGTCAGCGCGTGCTGCTCGGCCAGTATCTCGGTCGGCGCCATGAACAGGCCCTGGCGGCCGTTCTCGGCGGCCAGCAGCAGGGCGCTCAGCGCCACGACGGTCTTGCCCGAGCCCACGTCGCCCTGCAGCAGCCGCGCCATCGGCCGCGGCGAGAGCATGTCGCCGAAGATCTCGTTTATGACCTTCTTCTGGGACGGGGTGAACTCGAAGGCGAGGGCTTCCCTGAACGGCGTCAGGAGATGGCGCTTCAGTTCGTAGCGGTGCTCTTTCTCGACGGAGCGCAGCTGGCGGCGCTTTATGCCCCAGGCCAGCGCCATCAGGAACAGTTCCTCGTAGGCCAGCCGCTTGCGCGCCGCCTCCAGCTCGAAAAGCGAACCGGGGAAATGGATGCCGCGCCGCGCCTGCGCCGCCGAGGCCAGGGCCCGGCGTGAGCGCAGTTCCTCCGGCAGGCATTCGGGGCCGTCGCCGCCGTGCTCCGCCAGCGCGTGGAGCATCGCCTCGCGCATGAAGCGGCCGCTGAGGCCTTCGGTCAGCGGGTAGACCGGGACGATGCGGCCGGCGTGCGCCGCCTCCGCCGCGGGTCCGGCGGGATACTGCTCCTCCACGCGTATGCGCGGCCCGGGAAAAAGCGGGTCCTCGGGGCGGCCCACCACCCAGAGCTCGGCTCCCTCGCGCACCTCTTTTTTCAGCGTGGCGAAGACATCGTACTTCCAGCTGAACCGCTTGAACCACGAGGCCTCGACCTCGTACCTGCCGTTGGAGAGCACGGCCTTGAAGATGGCCAGCGCCTTGGAGGCGCGGAGTTCGCGCGCGGAGAGCACTTTCCCGCGGAAGACGAGTATCTCCTCCAGCAGCGGCCCCTTTTCGGCCTCGCCCGGCAGGCGGCGGTCCTGCCAGGCGCGCGGGTAATACGCCAGGAGGTCCCCGGGAGTGTTTATCCCGAGTCCCGCCAGGAGGGACGCCCGCCTGGGGCCCACGCCCTTTATGAACTGTATCTTTGGGACCGGCATGCTCAAATAATTTTCAAAAATCCTCTTTCTATGTTATCATTTTAGCGGGGAAAGGGAGGAAAAAGCATATGCCTTGCCGCATACTGGTAGTGGACGATGAAAAAGATTTCGCCGGGGCGCTCAGGCGCTACCTGGAGAGCCACGGCTTCGCCGTGACCGTGCGCCACGGTTCCAAGGACGCGCTGGAGGCCGCGCATAAGGCCAGGCCCGCGCTGGTCCTGACCGACGCCGAAATGCCCGGCGGCGACGGCTTCGAGCTCTGCGACAAGCTCAAGTCCTCGCGCGCGCTGGGCGAGATCCCGGTCATCATGATGTCGGGCAAACGCACGGCCGAGCGCGACCAGCTGCACGGCTACGGCAAAGGCGCCGACGACTATCTCACCAAGCCTTTCTCCTATCCCGTCATGCTGGCCAAGGTGAAGGCCGCGATACGCCGCTTCAAGGCCTGCGACGAGAAGCACGAGCTCATAGAGAAGATGGGGCTGACCATAGACCCTTCCACCCGCACCGTCAGGGCCGGGAAAAAGGACATAAAGCTCACCCGCAAGGAATTCGACCTGCTGACGCTGCTGATAATGCGCGAAGGCCGGCTGCTGGGCGTGCCTTTCCTGCTCGAGACGGTCTGGGGCTACGATCCGGCCGAGTACAACGATCCGCATACGGTCGAGTCCCACATCTCCAGCCTGCGCCGCAAACTGGGGCCGTCCGTCGCCAGAAGGATAGTCAAGGTCACCGGCCACGGCTACCGCCTGCAATGAAGAAGATCTCTTTCCCCGACGCGCTGCTCTCCTTCTCCCGCGCCGCCCTGCGCACGCCCTGTCCTTCGCCCGCCTGCCTGGCCGGAGCGCTTCTCAGGAGCACCCGCGCTCTATTCGGCCCCGGCCGCCTCGTCATAAGGATAGACGGCGGCGCCTGCGCCGGGCTCTATTCGCAGGGCATGGCGGCGCGCCGCAAGCAGGCGTTCCAGGCTTTCAGGGGCCGGATCACCGCGGCCGGGTCGCAGTTCGTGTCGGAAGGGGAGTCCTTCTTCGCCGTCGCTTCGCCGCCCGGAGGTCCCTCTCCCATCGTAATGGCGCTCTGCTGCGGCGGCAGGGCGACGGCGCAGGAGAAGGAGGCGCTCCGGGGTTTCACCGGCCTCCTGGCGCTGGCCGACGCGCGCTGCGCGGTGGAGGAGGAACTGCGCCAGTCCGAGGAGACCTACCGCACCCTGGTCAGTACCGGGCGCGACATAATCTACTCCATCGACCGCCACGGCCGGGTCGCTTATATCAGCCCGCAGGTGCGCCGTTACGGCTATTCGCAGGGAGACATAATAGGCCGCCACATCGGCATGTTCTCCCATCCCGAGGACAGGCAGGACACGGTGAAGGCCCTGGCCAACGCCTTTAAGACGGGCCGCACCCTGCCGCTCATCCCCTACCGGGCCCGCCGCAAGGACGGGACTTACTTCTACGCCGAGCAGAAGAGCGGGATCGTCTTCAAGGGCGGCAAGCCGGTCTCGATAACCGGGGTCATACGCGACGTGAGCGACCGCAGGGAGCTGGAACGCGAGCTGCGCGACAGCGCCGAAACGCTGCGCAAGATCTTCGACAACGCCCCGGACGCGATCTTCATAAAGGACCTCGCGGGCCGCTATGTCCGCGTCAACAGGGCCTGCGCCGAAATCCTGGGCCTGCCCGCCGACAAGATAACCGGGCTTACGGATTTCGAGTTCTTCCGGAAGGCCGAGGCGGAGGAGGGGCGCCGCCAGGACGAGCGGTCGCTCAAGGCCGGCGAGACCGTCGTCGCGGATAATTCGCGCACGGCCGCCGACGGCGAGACGCGCGTCTACAACGTGGTCAAGACCCCGCTGCGCGACGTCTACGGCGACATAACCGGGCTGCTGGGCATCGCCAGGGACGTTACCAGGGTGCGGGCCATGGAGGCCGAACTGGTGCGCAAGAAGGCCGGCGAGCTGGTCTCGCAGGTCACGGGCGGCGTCGCCCACGATTTCAACAATGTGCTGGCGGCCATAGACGGCTACGCCACGCTGGTCTACGAGAGCCTCAAGACCGGGGCTCCGGGGAAAGAGGAGATGCTCAGCATCATCTCGGCGGTGAAGCGGGCGGCGGCCATCAGCGACAAGCTTTACGATATCCCGGCCGGGCTCAAGAAACGCGGCAGGAAGAATTGAGGCGGATTTGAGTTTTATTTGAGCGGATGGTTATATACTATCCATGTAGGATTTACAACTTAGCAATCTGCCAGAAACCCCCGGTCTTTTAAGGCCGGGGATGAATGGCAGCCCGGAGCGAAGCGGAGGCTAATTTTGGCATAATCTGGCCATGGGCAGAAGATACTGGAGCGGTGCGCATACAAG
>Ga0302246_1000028_pt1 | contig 148669 bp, 109 predicted proteins | sample AAG_UR_Trp_MG_FD_193533 | JGI IMG/M metagenome (GOLD analysis project Ga0302246, IMG submission 193533) | Enriched activated sludge microbial communities from anaerobic digester in WTTP, New Holstein, Wisconsin, United States - AAG_UR_Trp | ecosystem: Engineered > Bioreactor > Anaerobic >... | reverse complement strand
GGGTGACGCCGTTCCCCGAGAGCCGCTCCACGGCGGCCGTCAGGCCCTCCAGCGGCGTTTCGCCGGTGTTAATGAGTTCCACCTCGAAGGCGCGCGAGGAACCGCGGGCCAGGGTCAGGTTGTACTCTGTCCAGCCGAATTCCATCCCGGTGACGCTGAACGAGGAGGAGGAGGCCTCGCCGGTGAAATCTGGATGCCTGGCCGATACGTGAAAGACGCCGGCTTCGCCCGGCGCGGGGAGGAAGTCCGCCGTATAATGGCCGTCCGTGCCGGAGGTCGCCCGGAGCGCGCGCTGGAACCCCCTGTTGGAGACGGTCAGCAACAGCGGCTGTTCGGACAGCGGATTACCCCATAAGTCGGCGTAGAACCCCGACAGGGTCACGGTGGACCCTTGATCGTAGAAAGGGGCGCCGGGGGCGAGCGTGACGCTGTAGGGGACGGCGTCGCCGGGCACGGCGGTCCTGGCCGCCGTGAACGCCGCCGCCGAGTACGCCGGCGCGTAGGCCAGCGAATGGGCCAGGCCGCCCAGCGCGCCCGTCACCGTCAACTCTTGCTCGGCGTCCGGCGGAACGGCGGGGCGCAGCGGGTCGAAAGTGAAACTTCCGCCGCCGGGGACGGTGACGAACCAGACCTGCTCGCCGCCGGCCACGGTGATGGCCGCGCCGGCGGTCTGCGCCAGTTCCGCGCGCGAAAGGACCAGCCCCGACGGCGCGGAAAGTTTCACCGCGCCCGCGCCGGCTGGACCGGCCTTGCCGCCGGCCAGCCGCGCTGTGATGATATCGAGCGGGGCCGAACCGCGGTTATTGAACTTGAGCCGGACATTGGCGTATTTCCCCCGCACCAGCGCCTCCGGGTACACTTCTAGCACCGGCTGGCGCGGCTCGCGGGCAGAAAGCGCGAAAGAGGCGGTCAGCGCGACGCCGGGGGCGACCGGCGCCAGCGCCCGCCCGGCGGCCTTCGCCGGCAGCGAGGTGCTGACATAGACCGCCGCGGCCGTTCCGGCTGCGGCGCCGGGCGGAACTTCCACCGCCGGCGCCTGCGCGGGAGCCAGGCCGTCTATCGTTACGCTGGCCGGGCCGGCCTGCGCCGCCTGCGTCCCGTTATTGGAGAACTTCAGCCTGACCAGTTCGAAGAAGCCCCGGTTGAGCGCCTCTGCCCCGTCCTGCCAGGTACCGTAACCCTCAAGCGTCAGCGTGACCGGCGGCGCTTCCGCCCGCGCGCGGGCGCCTTCGCGGCCTTTGGCGTCTATGGCGGAGACCTCGTAGACGCGCGCGCCCGCCGCCGTATAGGCGTTGTCACGGAACGAAGGCGCCGCGGGCTGCGCCGGGCCCAGGTAGACGCCGTCCTTATATACCTTATAGAGCGCCGCGCCGGGCACGGCTTCCCAGGCCAGCGCCGCCGCTTTGCCGTCCTCTATGACCACGGAGAAGCCGGCCGGCGCGGGCGGCGGCGGGTTCACGGTGAACGAGAGCAGCAGTTCCGCGGCGTTGCCGGCCTTGTCGGCCGCGCTTACCGCCAGTTCATAGGAGCCGCCGGCCGCGATCAGGCCGCCGGAGACGAACGGCTCTCCGTTAAGCGTTACGGCGAAGGTGGAAAGGTGCGTGTCCGCGGCGTTCACCTCGGGGCTTACGGGGAGCTCGTAATAACCGCCGTCGGCGACGCCGGACGCGGTTATGGCCGGGCTGGTGCGGTCTATGACGAACGACACGCTTTTCTGCGACGACCGGCCGCCGGTATCCTCGGCGTAGACCTCCAGCAGGTGCGCGCCTTCGGCGTCCACGGCCGCGCCGGAGGCGAAAGGAGCGCCGTCGAGCGCGAGGTTCTCCAGCGCGAGGTCGAGGTCCTCTATCGCGACCGACGGGCGGACGGCCCCGGCGTAATGGCCGCCGCCGGCGACGCCGCTTATCGTTATGAGTGGGGCGGAGCCGTCGTAGGGAACGGCGGCGGTGAGCGCGGACAGGGCGCTCTCGTTGCCGGCAGCGTCCACCCCGGAAATGGCGTAATAGTAGAGCGCGTCCGCCGGAGGCGTGTCGGAGGCGGAACTCCCTACGAGGACGCGGTAAGGCAGGCCGGCGGCGGAAGCGAAGGCGTACGTGGCCCGGTATAGCCGGTAGACGGACGGGGTCTCCTCGCCGCCCGGCGACCAGGAAAGGTTCACCTCTCCCGGCCCCAGCGACCAGGAGGTTATCACCGGCGGCTCCGGCGGGTCGGCGTCGGAATTAAGCGCCGCCGTTCCGCTGAGCGGGCTTTCGTTGCCGGCCGCGTCCAGCGCCGAGACGGCGTAAACGCGCTGTCCGCCGGGCGGCAGGTCGGTGAAGGAGCCGGTCAGGTCCGCCGGCGAGGGCGCGAGGCCGCAGTCCAGGAGTTCCCCGTCCCTGTAGAGACAGTAGGCGGCGGGCGGTTCTCCTCCGGGCGGCGACCAGCCGAGATGAACGGCGCCGCCCGCGCCCGCCTGGCCGTTGAGCGAGAGCGGCGCGCCCGGCGGCACGGTGTCGACAGCGAAGAAAGTGGCGCCGGAGAGCAGTTCCCCCCTGTTGCCCAGCGCGTCGTAGGCGGAATAGGAGAAGTCGTGGAGGCCCTCGCCGGTCCCCGTGTCCACCGCCACGGCGCCGCTCCAGAGCGCCGAGTCGGTACCGGACGAGAGTTCCACCCGCACCGGCCCGCCGGCGGAGGCGTATTCCAGCAGCGGGGCCTCGCGCGCGGGCTTGTCCAGCGCCAGTTCCGCCGCGTAGGAGCCCGCTTTCAGCGCCGGCCGGTCCGCGGCCAGCGAGAGGGAGGCCGACGGTCCGCGGGTCTCCAGCGTCAGCGTCCGGCCCGAGGCGACCGGACCGCCGCTATTGCCGGAAAGGTCCACCGCGCCGAACGCGAATTCCCCCTCGCCGGAGGCCATGTCCGCGGTCACCGTGAGCGTGCCGGTCCAGACCAGCGCGGAGCCCGGGGAGAGCCGCACCTGGACCGGGGGCTGGGTATAAGGCGAGAAAGTGAGATACGGCGTACCGGAAAGCGGCTCCGACACGGCGGCGGCGACGGCGTAGGTCCCCGCGCCGAGCGGCGGCGCCGAGGAAAGCGAGACGGAGACCGACGGCCCGAGCCGGTCCGAGACCGCGGCGGAGATATTGGAAAGAACGCTCCTGTTGCCGGCCGCGTCCGCCGAGACCGCGCCGTAATAATAGACGCCGTCGTACGGCGGGAGGTCTGAACGTTCCAGACCGGCCACCCCGGCTGCGGCCAGCAGTCCCGGCGGCGGGACCGTTCCTTCGGCCAGGTCGTCCGCGTCGGTAGAGCGGTAGACGTCGTAGGAGACCGGGACCTCGCCCTCCGGCGCGGACCAGAGCAGCGTGACGGCGCCTCCCGCGGCGGAGCCGGCGGAGAGGTTGAGAGGCGCGCCGGGCGCGCCGGTGTCCACCGTAGCGGCCAGCGGCGCCGAGCGCCGGCTGGAGCCTTTCTTATCCGAGGCCGACGTCGTGAGCAGGAAGGTCCCGTCGCCCGGCAGCGGTACGGCGGAAAAGCCGAAATAACCGTCGGTGCAATCCACGGAACTGACGAACGCATCGTCCACGAACAGGGAGATATGGAGGCCCCGTTCGGCCTCGCCGCTTATGTTCGCGACGGGCGTGGAAAGCGCCACCGCCCCTCCGGGCGGCCAGGTGATGACCGGCGCGGGCGGAGGGACATAGTTGACTATTACCGGCAGTTCCCAGGACGCGGTATTGCCGCCCAGGTCGCTCACCCGTATCCCCAGGACATGCGCTCCGTCGGACAGTTCCGCTATGTCCCATTGGAAATCCGCTTCCAGATAGCCCTGCCCGACATAGCCCGATCCCAGTATCTCGCCGTCGAGCAGGTATTCAAGGCCGCCCAGCAGGTAATTGTCGGAAGCGGCGAAATGGACCCTTAAAGGGCGGCCGATCTGGGCGTCCGGCTCCGGCGCGTCATAAACCGACAGCGCCGGCGTCCCGAAGTCTATTAGCGCCGTATTGGAGACATAGGGCGACTCGTTGCCGGCGGCGTCCACCGCCTTCAGCGCGACGCTGCGCACCGTCTCCGTGGACAGGAAGAAGAGCGTCAGCGTCTCGCGGCCGCCGGGACCGGTGGACGCGGCCACGTCGGCCAGCACGGTCCCGCCGTCCCAGCCGCCTTCGGTCACGTCCTTTATGATATAGCGGCCCAGCGCGTGGTCCTCCGCCGGCGCGGTCCAGGAGAGGACTATGGAGCCGTCGGAGGGATCGGCCTGGCCGGCGGCGAGATCGGAAACGTGTCCCGGCGGGAGAGGGTCGGTGAAGAGACCGGCGGGGGGCGACGGTTCCCCCTCCAGGCCTTCGGCGCTGACGCCCGCGGCGCGGTAATAGTAAGTGGCCGTCTGGGACGGCAGGTCGGTATAGGCCGGCTCCGTGAGACCGGAGACCAGGCTCCCGAATTCCTCCGGGGCCGGGTCCTGGGCCCTGTAGAGATTGAACTTTACGGCCGGCGTGCCCGCGGCGGCGGCCGTCCACGTCAGCGCCACGCTCCTGGCCGCGGTGCTGAAGACTGCGGAGAGGTTCTCCGGCGGCTCCGGCGGCGCGGCCAGGGTGTGCGCGGAAGAGATTTCGGAATAACCGCTGAGCGCGTTATCGCCGTTATAGGCGCGCAGGCGCGCCCAGTAGGTGGTGCCGGCCGCCAGGCCGCCGACGGGCAGGTAATTGTCGCGCAGGCCGGCGGAAACGGGCGCCGGCGTCGAGAGATCCAGTACGAAGGCGTCCGTCGATAGCGAGACCTCGTAGCCGGTGACCCAGTACGGGTTGTCGCCGTAGTCCCACTCGACCTGGAAGGAATGGGAGCTTATCAGGTTGAAGACGGGCGCGCCGGGCGCGGCCGCCAGGGTATATACGTACGTCTCGCAGGCCGGCGGCGTCCCGCCGTAGGCGTTGTAGGCGCCGACGCAGATATTGTTCCGCGTGTTGAGCTGCAGCCCCTCCAGGATGTACTCCGTCGCCGGTCCGTCGGCCAGCTGCGTAAGGCCGTCGCCGGAATAGACGCGGTAGCCCGACGCGCCCTCCACCGCCGCCCAGGTCCAGGCGATGGAAGAAACGCCCAGGGCGGCGCCGGAGAGCTGCGGCGGCGCGGCCGGCGCGTAGCCGGCGTCCACGGCGAGGGAATGCAGCGGGCCGGCATTGTCCACCAGGTCCAGCGAACCGTAATGCAGCGTATGCGTGCCCGTGCCGAGGGTGAACGGAACGGTATAGACGGGATTGGCGCAGGAGCCGGCCGGCGCGCCGGGGTCGTAGGCGGCCGCCAGGCATTCCTCCGGCGGGACCGGCATGTCCACGATATAAAGAACACGCTTCAGTCCGGAAGCGACGCCGTTAACTTCCGGGTCCGAGGCGCTCAGCGACAGGAGGGCGCCCGCCGGCATGGAAAGCGTCCCCTGGCCGGGAGGGACCGCGACGGCCTCCAGGAAGAGCGCGGTCTCGGGCGCGGTGCCGTCCGCCCTTATGACCGCGCTTTTGCGCTCCTCCTCGTTGTCCGCGGCGTCCACGGCCGAATAATATAAGGTATGGGCGCCCTCGGCCAGCAGCAGCGGCGTCCCGTAGAGCGAAGGCTCGTCCTCCGGATCGGCGGGGTCCAGGAGATAGAGTACGGCGCTCACGCCGGAGGCGGTCTCGCCGGGCGCGGCAGTATCGGTGGAGGAAAGGACCACGGCCGTCGCGGTGGAGATATAGACGGCGTCCCAGGCCTGGTACGACGGCCCGGAAAAAGCCAGCTCCGTGTAGGGCGGGGTATTGTCCGGCGGCGTAAGGGGCGCGGGCGCGGTGACGGCGGCCGTCGAAGCGGAATAGGCGGACGGGACGTTCTCGCCGTTGAAGGCGCGCGTGCGCGCGTAATAGGTGGCGCCGGCGGCGAGGCCGTCCACGGCCAGGTCGGTCTCTTCGCCCCAGGCGGCGAGCCGGAAGGAGAGCGGCTCCGCCCCGGCGAAGTCGTCGGTGGACAGTTGCAGTTCGCAGTCCGCGCCGGGGTTGTTGACGCCGGTATACCAGCGGAACATGAGGCTGTACGACGAGACCTGCACCGCCGACGGCGCGCCCGGAACGGCGGGCAGCGTGTAACGCGGCGAGGCGCAGGCGCGCGGGCCTTCGCCGGCCGCGTTGTAGGCGGACACGCAGAGCCCGGCGGGGGCCGCGGCGGCCAGGCCCGTTAGCGTCCAGGCGGTCCCGGTCTCGGAAGAGAGGAAGACCTGCTCCGGCGAATAAACGGCGTAGCCGTCCGCGGCGGCCGCGGCCTGCCAGGTCCAGGCTATCGAGGAAAGGCCGATGTCGGACGCGGCGAGGCCCTCCACCGCGCCGGGCGCCGACGGCCCCTGCCCGGCGGTCCAGGTGAACCGGACGGACGGGGTCGGGTCCGGTTCATTGGTGGTGAAGTCCTCCGCGAGGACGAAAAGTTCGTAGACCGCGCCCTGTACCAGCGTCCCGGCGATACCGCCCAGCATCCCCTCCCCGGAATCGGCCGCGCGCCAGGAGCAGGAGGAGGGCGGTCCGTCGAAGAGGATATCCGGGGTGGAGAACGGCGGCTCTTCGGAGGTCTGCCAGCCGCCGTTCATGTACCAGAGCCCGGAGGCGACGTCGCGCAGGGCGAACTCCAGCTCCGGCGCGCCCGTATCGTCGGACAGGAAGCCGGCTATCTGGTCTATCGAGTCGAGCCCGCCGTTATAGACCGGGGAGGTTATCGAAACTTCGGGCGCTTCGGTATCCGGCGACGCCGTTATGTCCACGCCGGCCGCTTCGGCGCCGGGGGCGGCCAGGTGGACGGGAGCGTAATCATTATAAATACCTATAGGGGTGCCGGAGGGGATGTCGTATTCCTCTTCTTCCGTGAACCAGGCCGCGGCGCCTATGTAATAGGTGGCGGGGGCGGGCAGCTGCAGGGCGTAAGAAAGGGAGGTCCCCTGCGCGGCGAAAGGGAAGAGCAGCGGGTCGTCCCGGAACATATCGCCGGAGACCAGCAGCGTGACCGTGGAGCCGGGCGGCAGGTCCGGCGTGGCGACGGAACCGCGTATCCAGCCGCCGGTATCCACGGAAAGGGCGAGTTGCTCCATCTCCCCGCCGTTGTCCACATTGTCGTAACTGTGATAATAAAGGGTATGAGTGCCCGGCGCCAGGGTGAACGGGCCGGTGTAGAGATCGTTCTGGCAGGAGCCGGCCGGCATGGTGGAGACCAGCGGGCCTTCGTAGTCGCAGGACTCCGGGTCCGTGTCCACGTAGAATTCCGTGGAATTATAGCCGGAGGCGTCGTCCTCCGCCGAGAAGCCGACGGCGGCGGAGGCGGGCAGATGCAGGAAGCCGTCGCCGCCGGGCGCGCCGGCGGGAAGGCCGCCGACGAGCAGCGTCGTGACGGGCGGCAGTGCGTCCACGTGGACGGCGGCGGAGCTGGTCCCGGACCAGTAGCCGTCCAGCGTCAGGCGGGCGTAAAGCGTGTGGGTGCCCGCGTCTAGCGTGAAAGGCCCGGCGTAAAGCGTCTCGTTCGCCGGCTCCGGCGCGGCGTCGAGGACATAATAGACGGTGGCGCCTTGCGCGCCTGAAGGCGCGGAGATATGGACCTGCGACTCGGGGCCGATATAAGTTACGGGGTCCGAATAATAGGGCGCGTCGAAGGAGATGGAAGGCGGCGGGAGCTGGGCAAAAGCCGGCCGCGCCGCTAAGAACGGCGACAGACACAACGCCAGCGAAATATATCCCCGCAGCCCCACTGCCGCCCCCGCAGCCTTGAAGTTACCGCGGGGTTTTTATACCAGTTGCGGGCCGCCGCTGTCAAGCGCGCGCATCAACTCATCTAAAATGTTCCCCAACCGGGGCTCGTCAACTCATCTAAAATGTTCCCGAACGGTTTTTGGTCAAAAAAGCCAGTTTGGGAGCCCTTATGATGAGCCCGTCCGCCAGGAGGGAATACGTGAGACGAATGCAGCCCATCTACCGCGGCGCACGCGGTAAAAAAGAAAAGAGCAGACTGATAAGGCAGGTGAGCGAAACGCTCAATTGCCACAAAAAACACGCCGGCCGACTGATGCGCGGCCCCTGCCCGGAACCTGAGGGCCGGTTACGGCGCCGGGAGCCCGTTTATCCTGAACGGCTGGTCCATATACTTCAAAAAGTCTGGGCCGCGGCGCAGCACCCGTGGTCCATAAGACTGCATGCCACCCTGCCGCTTTGGCTGCCCTGGATAAAGCTGCGCTGGCCGCTTACTGACGAAGAGGAGGAGCTGCTGCTGGCGATGAGCGCCGCCACCATGGACCGGCGACTTGCGGCGTACAAGGCCCGGCTTAAGCACCGGATATACGGGCAGACAAAACCGGGGCGCTGGCTGCGTCAGAGCATCCCTATCCAGACGGAATCCTGGAACGTCCCCGAGCCCGGCTGGACGGAATCGGACACCGTCAGCCATTCCGGGCCCTCGGCCAGCGGCACCTTCGCCTATACCTTCAACCAGGTGGACTTGTTTTCCGGCTGGGTGGAATCAGTGTCCATGCTGGGCAAATACGCCGAGCAGGTGGTCCTTGCGGCGCAGGAAATGCGGGAGGCGATGCCATTCGAGCAGAAAGGCATGGACACCGACAACGGCGAGGAATTCATCAACTGGGAACTGGACCGTTACTGCCATAAGACCGGCCTTAAGCGCTTCCGAAGCAGGCCCAATAAGAAGAACGACCAGGCGCATATCGAGCAGAAGAACGGCACGCACGTGCGCAGGCTCATGGGGTGGGACCGCTACGACACGCAGGAGGTGGTGGATGCGATGAACGACCTATACCGCAACGAATGGCGGCTGCTGAGCAATTTATTTCTGCCGTCCGTCAAGCTTTCCAGGAAGATCCGCGTAGGTTCAAGGACAAAGCGGGTCTATGGCGCGGCGAAAACGCCTCTGGACCGGCTGCGGGATTCCGGGATGGGAGACAAGAAAAAGATCGAGGCGTTGTATGAGCTGCGCCGGAAACTGGACCCATTCGAACTTGCCAGGACCATGGAGGTGAAACTGGGACGGATATGGAAACTGGCGTCCCATGCCCGGCCTGCGCCGGAGAAACCCCCGGCCCGGCGTTGGGCACTGCTGGATGATGATAATTATCCCCCACTGGAAGTGCCGCTAAGGTATAGCGTCCTGGAAAACATCCGGAAAACCCATCACAAGGAAAGGTTGCTGGGGATCGGTTGATAATGTGATCGACAGCGTCAAAATCACTCAAAAAATGAACGGACAGCGCACTACTGTTTGGGGAACATTCTTAGATGAGTTGACACGGGCGCGCGCGCGGCGGGCGCGGAGGAGGACGGCCCCGCGGGGGCCGCCGCCGGAGGCTTACAGGCCGGAAGGCCAGGGCATCACGACGGCTTCCCAGGACTTGCGCGCCAGGTTCAGGTTGGTGACCATGATATTGGCCGCGGCGTTCGGGTCGTAATAGATCCGGCAATGGGAGTTGGAGTTTATATTGGCGGACCCTTTGACGATTATGGTGCCGTGCAGCAGGTCCGAACTGCCGCCGCCGTTGGGCAGGGTAAGGTCCCCGCCGACATAGACGAAGCCCTGCAATGCGGGGCTGATGCTCTTGGTCGCGCTGGCGGAGTAGGTATGATTGATATCGCCGAAACAGGCGGGCGGGGAAGACGGCACCTTCAGTCCCGGGTCGTAGTTGTTCAGGTAGTAGTCCCAGTCATTGCAGTACTGCTTCCAGGCCTTGGGCGGGACCTTGGCGTTCCTGGCCCCCAGCGTGGGACAATTGCCGTTGTGGAAGGAGAGGTTCCCCATCACGATGACGGCGCCGTTCACGGCGCTGCGGAAACTGGTCCAGTTCCCCTCTACAAAGTAAGGTTTCCCGGTATTGGAGGTGCAGTTGCTGCTGAAATTGCCGGGCTGGTAATAGGCCCGGCCGCAGGGATCGTTGCCCGAAGCGATGGCCGAACTTTTGTAGGCCGCGAAGTCTATGGAGGGCGCGGGAGGAAGGGCCGTGTAATAGGAATGCCACCACCAGCAGTTGGGGGAGTCGCAGTTGGGCGGCGCCGGGCCGTTATTGTCCCTGTCGGCGGCGCTGCCCGAGTTGAGGATATTGCTGGCGCTCCAGAAGGACGGATGGGTCTTGCCGTCTATGTCCACGTTCTTGGGGCTGGCCACCGCGCCCCACTCCACCTCTATGTTGTTGCCGCTCATCTGTATGCCGTCGTCGGCCTGCACGCTCACTTCGCTGAGCACCTGGTTCTGGTAGACGGCCTTGAGCGCGCGGACCTCGCGGTCCATCCTGTCCCGGCCGACGCCCACGATGGTCGCCTCGCCGGTCTCCGGACCGCTGGTGACGGAAATGGAGTAGGAACCGCCCGGCAGCTCCGTGTAGGCCACGTCGAACCTGAAACCGGGGAAGGTCTGGCCGGACTGCAGCTCCTTCCAGGTGCCGGTGGACTCTATAATCTTCTGGAAGCCGCGGTCCAGGGCGGCCTCGGCCAGCTGCAATGCGTTGGAACTCTGCCCCTGCTTCACGCTCCAGTTCGCCTCGTTGCGGACATACTTGACCATTACCGGCGTCAGTATGGCCAGAAGCACGACCAGCAGGATGGCGACCACCAGGAGCTGTCCTTTTCTCCGTTTCATCAGTTCATTATTCTCACTTTCTGCACCGACAGCTGCAGCACTTTTTTGCCCCCCCTGAACGAAAGGGCCTGCGCGGTTATGGCGACGGAGAGGAGCGTGACGTCGTCCGTGCGGGGATAGGTGAAAGCTATGTAGGCCAGGTTCTCCGAAAGGAGCGTGACCCGGCCGGAAATGGTCATGTAAAGCTTGTTCCCCTCCTGATAGAAGGAGACCGGGTCGCCCTGGACGCTGGTGAAGGAGATGCGGGAGGCCGGCGGCTGGCCGGGGGCCCGGTCTATCACGAACGTGGAACTTTTGCCCTGCCGGACGAAGCGGTTTATCATGTCCAGGCCGGCGCGGACGTCGCGCTGTATGGCGTTGCGCGCCGTGGTCTGCCCCCAGAAATTGAGCATCTGCGTCATCAGGGTCGCGCCGAGCCCGCCGAGTATGCCGAGGATGGCGACGGTCATGATGAGTTCGGTGAGGGTGAAGCCCCTCCTGGCGCGGCTCAGGGCCATAGGAAATTCCTCCCGGTGACCGTCGCTCCGGCCGCGACGGAGACGCCGGAATCGGTCTTGCTGGTATAGCTGACCGTCCCGTTCCTCTCGTCGACCACGGGGTAGAAGGCCCGCAGATTATAGGAGGCGCTGGTGCTGGAGCGCACTTCGAGGCTGTAGGTCCCGTCCGACTTGCTGGAAGCGGAATAGTAGACGACGCCGGCCGCTGCCGTGGAGGCGTATATGGCGGGCAGCGGGTCGGTCACGGCGGCCGTACTGGCCACCACCAGCACCCCGGTGGTTATGGGCTCCCCCTGGTCGGAGACGCTGCCGTTGATGGTCCCCATGGCCCCCACCACCGTGATGGTGCCGGCGAAGACGACGGCCCCCGCGACGGTCACGTCGGCGGCCAGCGGCATGTCGGGCACCGAGGTATAGGTCTGCAGCGGGTCCAGGTCGGGTTCTATCTGGTAGGTGGCGGAGGAAGTGGCGGCGAAGATGTAGAAATAGCCCGTGATGTCGCTGACATCCTCGTAGACGGGCCCTCCGTTGGAGGCCCGCACCGGGATATTGGGCAGGGCCCCCGTCCCGGAAGTGACGTAACCCCGGATATAGCCGCCGCGGGAGAGGTGCAGGTCCGGCGCCGTGGTCACCTCGCCCTGGTTCACGCTCACCACCGCGTTCTCCGTCCCGTAATTGCCGTCGTCGGAACCGCAGTTGGCCGTGATCACGGCCGTGCCCGTCGAAACGGCGAGGAAGTACCAGCCCTGGGCGTCGGTCGTTATGGAATTGCCGTCGGAGGAGCAGACCGCCTTGCCCTGGAGCGGCGTCCAGTGATCCGGCCCCGCGCCGTAAACGTGGCCGGAGACCAGCCCGCCAGTATAAGTGGAGGTCAGGACCGAATAATTGAGGCCGGCGACGGGCCAGGGCGGAGAGGTGGAGGCGCCGGGGACCATGGTCGTCGCGTTCTGCGAGACCGTCACGCCCGCGATCACCGCCATATAGGAGCCGTACGCCGCCGTCAGGCTCCAGGTGCCGGTGGCCACCCCGACCAGCGTGAAGGAGGAGACCGGGCAGGTCTGCCCCTGCGCGCCGGAGACGGAACTGACCGACGAGCGGACGGCCGGGGAATTGCCGTCGTCGGAAAGCACGTAAGCCCCGGTCGCCGGGACGCCCGAAAGCACGGTCTGCGCGCCGGCGGCCTTGTTGAAGGGGCGGTAGGGCAGGCCGGCGGCCGCGCCGCCGGGGTTGTAATAAAAATCGTTCGCGTTGTTCCCGCTGTCGTAGGCGCGGCCGTAGACCGTCCCCGGCGCGCAGGGCAGGGAGAACCGGACGAGCTGGTCATCCCGCTTGAGGCCGGCCGGCAGGGGGATGCAGGAAGTTTCGCATTCGGCCGGCACGCTGGCCGTATGCCGCCAACCGACGGAGTCGATGACGGGACCCGAAGCGTCCGTGAGCCAGACCGCGCCGCTGTGGTCGTACATCAGGATCGGTTTCGCGCCCGGCGGCGCCCAGGCGAAACCCGGCGGGCTGCCGACGGAACAGGCCGAGTTGGCCGAATCGGTGTAATACGCGTCGGCCGTCAGCGCGACCCCCCCGACGGTAAGGGAGGGCGCGTTGGCGATCAGGTAATAGCTTCCGGCGGGGACGAAAGTGGAGACATAGACCAGCGGGATGTCGGAGCAGAGCTGGTTCATGTACTTGCTGCCGTAATTGAGCCTTATGGAATGGCTGAAAGCGTTCAGGCCGATATCTACCGGGGCGGACGTCGGATTGAAAAGTTCCACGTACTGCGCGTCGAAACCCCCGGCCTGCACCGTCGAGGCCACGACCTGGCTTATGACCAGGCCCGGATTGACCGCGTAGACGCTGTCGGAGGCGATGGTGCCGGTCCCGATGCGGACGATGGAGAAATCCTTCGGCACATAGGAGCCCTGCGGCACGCTGAGGCTCTGGGGGGTCGTCTGGGAGAAGAACCCGGCCGACGAACAGCTGAGCGTATAGGTCCCCGGCGCCACCTGGAACCGGTATTCCCCGGCCGCGTCGGTGTAACCTCTCCACTTCGGGGTGCCTACCACCTGGACCAGGACGCCCTGCGCCGGCACTCCCGCTTCGCTCACCGTGCCGCTGAAACCGGCGCTCAGCGTGGCGGCGTCCGGGTTCTGGTAATAGCTGTCGATCTGGACCTTCCGGCCTTCGCCGCGGTCGGTCCAGGTGACGTAGACCGTGATCCTTTTCATCCCGGTATCGCTGGCCGTATACGTGACGGTGGAGACCGTGTTGCCGGACACGTAGGCGTAGTCCACGTTCACGGAACGGGTGAAAGGCGGCATGCCCCAGAGGGTTATCAGTTCCGGGGGGTAACTGCCGGTGTCGTAGATGAAATCAGGCGAATAGCCGGAACTGACGGCCGGGGCGGTGGTGACCTTGATCTGGAAGTACGACATGTTCTTGAGCACTTCCATCCGCTCCTGCGCGAGGTTGGTGGCGATGGTCTTCAGCCTCGACTGCGCCAGGGCGACGTTGATGTACTTGAAAGCGCCCATCCCTCCCACCACGCCTATGGTGATGACGGACATCGCTATCATCAGTTCGGTAAGGGTTACGCCCCGGCGTCGGCCCGGAGCGCGTGGTGGGATGAATTCCGGCATCGCAATACCCGCGGGAGGCTCCCCCCCGGAAAATCTCCTTCTCAGCATATCGGCGGGGCCTTCAGCCCGTCCCCCCGCCCCGCGGGACGGGCGCGGCCCCGCGCCGGTCCCGGACCGGGAGTTCAGGGATAAGAACCCAGGTCGTCGTACTCTTCTTCGGGGGCCGGCGGCTCTTCGGCCGGAGCCGGGGCGGCCGGCGCGGCCGGGGCGGGTTTGGCCTTGGACGGGGCCTTCTTTTTCCGCACCAGGACCTTCTTCTTGGGCCTGGGCTTCGCCTCGGCCGGTTTCTCCGGCGGCTGGGCGGACTGCTTCATCTCGGCCAGGGTCCTGCGCCGCTCCTCCAGGAGTTCGTCGAAGGCCTCCCGCTGCTCCTCGTCCAGGTATTCCCTGACGAGGTCGGGTATCCCCCTGCTTATCAGGGAAAGCCGGTACCGGGTCTCGTTCATGCGGTACCGCCATTTCTTCTCCTCGGCGGCCGCCGCCTCGTATTCCTTGAAGATCGTGTCGAAGTCGCGCGTCTGCTTCTGTATCGCGCCCGAGATGCGCTCTTCCTGGCGGGCGCTCAGCTTCAGCCGCCCGCCCAGATCGGTGATCACGGCCCCGGCCTCCGGCCTGGAGACGCTGAGGGCGCCCGGTTCCGGGGGCACTTCGAGGTCGGCGGCGAACGAGACCGGGGCCAGCAGCGCGGCCGCGGCCAGGCAGGCCGGCAGTAGGATCATCCTGTTCATTTTCATCCTCCGTGCGGCGGCCTATTCCTGGTCGGCCAGTTCGGAAATGGCGACCCGGCTGGCGTGTTCCGTCCTGCCCCAGTAGTCCCGGCTGCGGAAAAGCCCCGCAACGAAGACCGGCATCCTCAGCGAGAGCAGCACGGGATGCAGGAAGTAAGCCGCGAAAACGTCCGCTCCTTCCCCCGCCAGCAGTATCGCGGTCGAGGGGTAGAGCAACAGGGGCGCGAGGGACAGCGCTTTCAGGGCCGCCCGCGAACCCGGCAGCACCTCGTAGAACCACAGCACGAGGTTGAAGCCGTCCCTAGTGTAATAAATAAGGGCGGCCGCAAGCAAAACGACCGCGAACTTGTAGGCCTGGGCGCAGTAGACGCCGGCCTCCAGCGCGCGCAAATCGCCCTTCAGGACGGCGCGCGCCCACAGCCCCCGCAGATGCCTGCGCGCCGTGTCCAGTGAACCGCGCGTCCAGCGTATGGAGCGTTTGACGTACTGCGCCAGCGTCACCGGCTCCTCGTCGTACACTACGGCGTCGGCCGCCCAGGCGATGCGCACCCCGTGCCGGGCCAGGCGCATCTGGAGTTCCAGGTCCTCGGTCAGGCAGTGCTGGTCCCAGCGGAAGGCGGCGGCGACGGAAGCCGTCAGGCAGATCCCTTTGCCGTGGAACGTGGCGGAAAGTCCCCAGGCCTCCTTGGGCTGCTGGAAGAAGCGGTTCGTGATGCAGTGGCCGGCCGCCAGGATCCGCGGGATGAGCCCTTCGCGCTTGTTCTTGGCGAGCTGCCGCCCCTGTATCGCCGTCTCCCCCGCGGCCAGTCTCGCGTTCATCGCCTTCAGGAAGCCGGGATGGGCCAGGGAATCGGCGTCGAAATAACAGAAGGCGTCGTAGCGCCGGTGCGCCAGCGCGCGGTCCGTGCCCCAGTTCAGCGCCCGCGCCTTGCCGGCGGGACCGTCGGCGGGGCCGTAGCGCAGCACCCGCGCGCCGGCCGCCTCGCCTATCTCCGCCGTCGCGTCGGTGCAGTGGTCGGCCACCAGCCAGACGTCGAAAGCCTCGCGCGGGTAATCCATACCCAGTAGGCTTTCGAGGGAATACTTCACGACCTTCTCCTCGTTATAGGCCGGCAGCATGACGGCGAAGACGGCCCTCGTTCCCGGGTCGCGCGGCGCCGCGGGCGGACGGGCCAGGCCCCTGAAACTGAGAAAAAGGTAGTAGAGCCCGGTAAAAAAAAGGAAGGCCTGCAGCAGGTTGGCCGCGAACAGCGCGGGGTAGTATAACAGGTATTTGGTCATGTATTCAGAAAGATATCATTGACAGCGGGCTATATTTGGTGTTATATCATATTTACCCCTTTATGGAGACAGGCGAAAAACGATCCGGCTGGCGCATCTGGCTCTACCTGACGCCGGTCTACCTGCTGCTGCTCTGGCCGCTGGTCCGCTGGAGCATGAAGATAGACTCCAGCGAGATCAGCCTCTCGAAGGAGGATTACAGCGCCTTCGCTTCCGACGAAGGGGAGCTCAAGGATTGGGGAGAGCTGGAGGAGCCTGAATTCGTGGACGGCGTCCTGCGCGTCAGGTACCGGACGGGAGGCGAGGAGCCGGAACAGCCCCTGGTGAGGTCCGGCTCCGCCTCTTCCGACGGGGAGAAAAAGCGGGGCGCCAAGCCGGCGGAGGGCCGGGACGGCGGGACCGGCGGCGGCGACGAGCGCATGTCCGCGTCCAAAGCGCTGGCCGCCGGGATAAAGAAGCCGGACATGGCCGACGTGAACAAGCGGGAGCAGATGAGCGTCGGGCACCAGAAAGGCTATCTGACCAAGGCCGTCGGCGCCGCGATGAAGAACCCCAAGGCGGTGAGGGCGCTGCTCAACAACAAGTACGTGGTCGAAGGCTTCATGGCCCGCGGCACGGTCAAGCAGGCGACTTCGAGCCCCGAAGCGCTCAAACAGTACCTCAAGGGCTCCGGCCCGGTCAGTTTCCTCAACAACCCCGTGGTCAAGGCGGCCATGAACAATCCGGCCGTGGTAAGCGCCGTGGCCTCCAGCGGCATGGTCGCGGCCATGCTGGAGACGCCGGCGGCCAAGGCGCTGATGAACGATCCGAACGCGATCGCCGCCCTGGTGCAGGAGAACCCCCAGCTGGTGCAGCTGGCCATGCAGAACCCGCAGACCCTCGCCATGCTCATGTCCAACCCGGAAGTGAGCGGCGTCGTGGACAAGTTCGATACCAGCAAGGTCAAGACCCCTTTCTGACCCGTCCTCCGCCCGCCGCCTTGTCCCCGGTCAATACGGCGCTTGACACCTGTCAATCAAAAGTCCTATAAATGCTGTAGGTACAAAGGGTAGGCTCCGGCCTGACCCAACGGAGGTTCTTCATGAAGCAGCTCAAAATAATGTTGTCCCTGGCGCTGACCGCGTCCTTCGCGGCCTCGGCCTTCGCCGGCGGGAGCAAGATAGTGACGTTCGACAGGCACATGAAGTCGTCGGAGAGGTTCGTCCAGATAAACAGCATCGGCGGCACCGTGGAGCGCGACCTGCGGCTCATCGGCGCGGTCGCGGCCGTCTTCCCCGAGGACGTCAAGGATTTCAAGATCTGGTCGCTCAAAGGCGTGACCAACGTGGAGGACGACCTCTACCTGCCCTGGCTCAACGAAGCCTCGCTGAGGACCAGCCCGCTGCCGACCATGGAGTCCGCGCTGACCTCCGCCGGCGAACTGGCTACCCCGGCCGCCGCGCCCTCCGTCTCCTTCACTAAGGAAGAGGACGCCGAGCTGCCCTGGGGCATAAAGCGCGTCAACGCCGCCGGAGCCTGGACCGATGTGACCGGCGACGGCGTCAAGGTCGCCGTGATAGACACCGGCATAGACTATACCCACCCCGAGCTGGCCCCCAATTATAAGGGCGGCTGGAACGCGGTGACCCAGGGCCCCGACCCGATGGACGACCAGGGCCACGGCACCCACGTGTCCGGCACGGTCGCCGCGGTGCGCGACGGCGCCGGCGTGGCCGGCGTGGCCCCCCGCGCCAGTCTCTACGGCGTGAAGGTCCTCGATAAGAACGGCTCCGGCCAGTATTCCTGGATCGTCGCCGGCATACAGTGGGCCGTCGAGAACGGGATGCAGGTCATCAATATGAGCCTGGGCGGCCGCAGCGGCACCGCGGCCCTCGCGGAGGCGATGACCGAGGCGCACAAGGCCGGCATAGCGATAGTCTGCGCCGCGGGCAACGACTCCGGCGCGGTCAACTACCCCGCCAAGTACCCGGAGGCCATCGCGGTCTCGGCGTCGGACTCCTCCGACAAGCTGGCCTACTTCTCGTCCAAGGGCCCGGAACTCTCCGTTATAGCCCCCGGCGTCAGCGTCTACTCGACCAAGAAGGGCGGCGGCTACACCACGATGTCCGGCACCTCGATGGCCAGCCCCCACGCGGCGGGCCTGGCGGCGCTGGCGGTGGAAGCCGGCCATAAGGGCGCGGAAGCCGTGCGCGCGGCGCTCAAGGGCGCGGCGACGCTGCTCCCGGCCGTCGATCCCGGCCACCAGGGCGCCGGCATGGTCGACGCGGCCAAGCTGGTGAAGTAAGGGCCGCGGTCCAAATAAGAACCCCCGCGGGCGGGCCCGCGGGGGTTCTTTATTTCCCGGCGACGGCGGCTTACCAGGTCTCGGCTTCGCCGGTCATCTGCTCCAGGCGGCTCTCCACGAGCCTGGCCTTGGAGCCCTTTCGCTTCTCGAGCTGGCCCTTGAGCTTGGCGAGGTCCTTCTCCATGCGCTTCACGCGCAGTTCCTGCCCCTTGAGGCGCAGGTCGAACAGTTCGGAGAGGCCTTTCTTCAGCTCGGCCTTTAGCTTCGCCTTCTCGGAGTCCTTGGCCTTCTCATAGGAGAGGCCGAGTTCGCGGGTCTCGTACTCCAGCGCCATCATGCGCACCGCGTCCTTCTCCAGCGACGGGTCCTGTTCCATCCTGGACATCATGAAGGCCTTGCCGGCCATCCGGGTCGCCATCTTGTACTTGGCCGGGGCGGACTCGCGCAGTCCGAGCAACTTGCCGTGGAAGGCGGGATCGTGCTTCTTCACGATCTCCAGCACCCTGTCCTCGCCTCCCTCCTCCTCCCAGCCGAAGCGGCCCTCCCCCTGGCGCATGGTCTTGCGGAACTTGACGTTCATCTGCCGCTCCTGCGGGCCGCGCTGCATCATGCCGGGACCGCCGCCCTGCCGGCCGCCGGGGCCCATTCCCATACCCGGGCCTCCCTCGAAAACCTCCTCTATCTCGATCTCCTCCCCGTCCGGCCCGTCGTCCAGGGCCGCCGCGAAAGGCGCCGACGCCGCGAAAGCCAGCATCGAACCGAATAACACCGCCACAGTCCTTTTCATATACCCTCCGGTCATCTTAAACGCTTTCTTTTCTCGACTCCATGTCCGCGTACTTATAGTCGAAATCCTGCGTGTCGCGCGAGGAGAAGTCCACCCGCGCCTGGTAGATGGAATATTCCAGGTCCTCGAGCCCCTCCTCTATCGTCGCCAGCGAGACCGCCTGCGGAACGGGCTCGGGCGCGGCGCCGCGGAAAACGGCGACCATCATGACCGCGGCCGCGGCCGAAACGGCCGCCCGCCGCCAGTCGAGGAAAATCCAGGAAAGCAGGCCCTGGCCTCCGGCCACGGCGCGCTCCAGCGTCAGGGCGGACAGGCCGGCGGGCGCGGCGGGGTCGGAGGCGGCCAGCATGGCTGCGGCCTTCCCCAGACCGGCCAGCAGGCGGCGGCAATCCGCGCAGGAGTCGGCGTGGGCGCGCGCGGCGGCCGCCTCGCCAGGCGGCAGTTCGCCGTAATACAGCAGCAAAGTCTTTCCTTCTTTATCACAGCTCATATTTCCCCCGCCAGTTTCTCCCTGAGTTTCGCCGCCGCCCTGGAAGCCCGCGCGAGAACGGTGCCGATCGGCACGCCCAGCGCCTCCGCGATCTCCCTGAACGACATCCCCGAATAATGCCTGAGCAGGAAGACTTCCCTCTGCTCCGGCGAAAGCGCCGCCAGCGCCGCGTCTATGGTCCGGCGGGACTCCGAAGCCGCGTAAGAAGCCTCGGGGCCGGGCTCGGCGGAGGCTATGACCTCGGACAGCGGGCGGCCGAACGGAACCGGGACGCCATGCCGCATGGTGTCCCCCGCCGATGCCGCGTCCAGAGATACGTTATCGGGCCGGCGTCGCCTGAGCGCGTCCATGGCGGTGTTGTGGGCGACCGAAAAAAGCCAGGCGGAGAATTTGCTTTCCTCCCTGTAGGCGCCTATGTTGCGCGCGACCTTGACCCAGGTGTCCTGGAACATATCCTCCGCCCTCGCCGCGTCCCCGGCCAGCCGGCGCAGGTAGGCGTAAAGCCCGTTCCTGTGCCGCTCTATCAGCTCTCCCAGAGCGGCCTCGTCGCCGCCCCTGAAGGACCGGACCAGTTCAGCGTCGCTCAGCATGTCGCCCGGCCTCCTCGCATATATAACGTTCCAGGTCCATTTTTTATTGCGCCGCAAGTCCGGCTTTTTTGAGGGTTCCCCCTAATTTCATAAGATATTATAGGATTTGGCGCTGCGCTGGCGATGAATATTTATTTTTTCCCCCTGTTGCTCCTTTTCACGGCCGCCCCGGCCGGCGCCTCGGCCGATGCTTACAACCTCTACCTGTCCGGCCGCCTGACCGACTCGGCCAGGGCCTACCAGGACGCTTTCGAGGCCGACCCTTCTTCGGTGAAGCCGCTGCTGGACGCCGCGATGGTCCTGAAACAGCTGGGCAGGGGCCGCCGCGCGGCGGAACTGCTGGAAAAAGCCGCGGCGGAGAAGCCCGGGGACCCGGACATCCTGTGCGAGGCTGGCTGGCTATATTTCCACGAGGCTTCCTACGACAAGGCCGTCTATTTCTTCGAAAGGGCGCTGAAGCTGAGGCCGGGCCATTCGAGATCGGTGCTCGGCATGGCCAGCGTGCGCTCCCATCTGGGGGACAGGGCGGGCACGATGCGCCTGCTGTCGCGCTACAAGGAACTGCGGCCCGATTTCTCCGGCGTGGATTATATCATCGCCTGGAACTACGTGAACTTCCGCATGTACGCCGAGGCCGAGGAAAAGCTCATCGAAGTGCTCCGGCAGGACCCTTCCTTCGTGGAGGCCCGGCTGCCGCTGGCCGGCATCTACGCGCGGCAGAAGAAGTTCGACGAGGCCTGGAACCAGTACTACAGGGTCCTGGACTACGCGCCGGAGCACCCGATAGCCGCGGAGAACATAAAGGTCCTCGAAGGGAAGCTGACGAAGCAGCCCGAGGACATCAGGCCGCCTTTCCGCATCACCTCTCCCACGCGCGTGGAGCACGTCGACGCCGTGCAGGCTCTGGAGAAGTCGGTGAGGCTGAAAGTGGGCGTCGGCACCGATAATACCGGCAAACAGGGCCGCAACAATATACTGCGGCTGCGCTCCTTCGAGGGCTTCACGATAACGGGCCGGTCCAGCGGCAAACTCTACGCGACGGTCCCGGCGGGCGAGAGCTGGACCGCCCTTTTCGAGAACGGCAGGATAGTGCTGAAGAACGCGGAGGGCGCGGTCTACGGCCGTTTCCAGGGGGCCATAATGCTCGAATCGCTCGACAAGAGGACCGGCTCCGTGATAATAGAGGCCGTCAGGAACTGCGGCAACCCGTACTTCAGGTATTCCGACCGCCAGTACCGCGGCGCGCTGGAACTCTACCCCCTGCCCGGCCGCGGCATCGGCGTGCGCAATCACATCGACATGGAGCTCTACCTGCTCGGGGTAGTGCCGGCCGAGGTCTCCCCGCAATGGCCCTACGAATCGCTCAAGGCGCAGGCCGTCATAGCCCGCACGCAGGCCGTGCTGCGTTCCCGCGGCGGACCGCACAAAGCCGACGGCTACCACATCTGCGACAGCCAGCACTGCCAGGTCTACCGCGGCGTGGGCCACGAGGCGAACTCCACCAATAAAGCCGTGCTGGAGACGGAGTCCGAGATACTGACCTACAAGGGCAAGCCCGCCTGGACCTTCTACCACTCCAACTGCGGCGGCCACACCCAGTCCTCGGGCGAGGTCACCGGCTGGAGCCCGCTGGCCTATCTTAAGGGGCGCCCGGACATGCCCGAAGAGGAAGCGCCCGCGGCGCCGCGCGGGCCCTGGGATTTCCATCTCTGGATGACCGGGAACCCGCCGGCCAGCTGCAATTACCCGGAAGCCGTGCGCCCTTCCGAATACCGCTGGCTGCGCATACTCAAGCACAAGGACATCGAGTTCAGGGTGAACAGGAGTTACGGCACCGGCTCGCTGAAAGAAGTGGTCCCGCTGCGCCGGGCCGTCTCCGGCAACGTCAACTCCATACGCTTCGTCGGCTCCAGGAAGACCGTGGACGTGGACCGCGAGCACCTGATACGCAATATCCTGGGGTTCGGCTCGCTCAAGAGCACGCTTTTCTTCATGGAGACCAACAGGTTCCCCGACGGCAGAGTGCGCAACTACTGGCTCTACGGCGGCGGCTGGGGGCACGGCATAGGGCTGTGCCAGTCGGGGGCGGCGGGCATGGCGGGCAGGCACGGGAAGAAATACAGGGAGATACTGGACTTCTACTTCCCCGGCACCGGCATAAGCCGGCTCAAGTACGTGAAGAAGAAGAAGTGACGCCGCCCGGCGGGAGTTCCACTTTCACCTTCAGCTTTCCTCCCAGCGCGCGGGCCTTGAGGGCCGCGTAGACGGCCGCGGAGCCGGTCAGTTCGAACTCCTCCGACGGACGCTCCGAGCGCAGCCGCAGCTCCTTGTTCCCGCCGGGGGAATAGAGCAGCAGGTCGGCCGCGCGCCGCCGCTGCGCCAGGCCCGGGAAACCGACCCAGCCCTTGCCGCAGGCGCAGGCCTTGGCGGCCGGTCGGCCGGGCTCGCCCATGGCGACGGCCAGGGACCGCAGTCCCTTTCCGGACCTGAAGGGCGGCTCGTGGGAGAAGTCGCCCACCAGCGGGTCGCTGGAGAGGATGTCGAAGAACCTCTCCAGCCGCAGGAAGACGGAAAGCTCGTCGTAGAAGACCTTGAAGACGCGGCGCGCGTTGGCGAAGACCTCCCGCAGGTCCTCGCCTTTGAGCCGGGTCTCGAAATAGAGCAGCATCGGGTTGGGGATGTATTCCAGCAGCCCTATCCCGCGGTCCGCGGGCAGCATGGCGCGGACGGCCTTGCCGCGCAGCGAACGAAGACGGCGGCGGTCGAACCCCTTTTCCAGCGAACCGACGGCGAAAACCTCTTTCTGCGGGCCGTAAGTGGAGACTATGCCGCAGGGATAGAAACGACCGTCCGGCGCGACGGAGATCTCCTTGAAGACCCCGCTCTCGCTGAGAGTCTCGTCCCATTTGAGCAGGATGTACTCCAGGCCGAAGCGGAAACCCTCGAAGGAGCGCAGCCGCGCGGCCGCCAGCGCGCCGTAATAGGACTTCAGTTCCCGGACCGAGGCGCGCAGACGCTCCAGCGACGGGGCGGACCACCGCTCGAGCAGGTTCAGGTTTATCTGCACCTCGCCCAGGCCCAGCCCGCGCAGGAACCGCACATTGGAACAGAGGCCGCCGGCGGTGGCGGCCGTCACCGTCATGCTGGCGCACACCTTCAGCCGCTCCGCCGCGGTGAGGCCGCGGAGATTGTTCATCACGGCCTCGAAGACCGAACCTCCGCCTTTCAGGAAGACCCGGTTGAGATCGTTGCTCCCCTTTCCGCCGTCCAGGCTCACCACTATCTTGCCGGTGTAGGGAAGCAGGCGCCGCACTTTCTCCGGCGTCGCCAGCGTGCCGTTGGTGAAGACCTCTATCTCCGTCCGCGGCCCGCAGGAACGCCGTATGTACTTCGCTATCTTCAGCAGCAGCGGGAAATCCAGGAACGGCTCGCCGCCCGCGACGCTGATCTTGTCTATGCCCCTGACGGAAACGAGGGAGACATAGGCGTCGACGGCCTTCTTCACGGCCGCGAAGTCCAGGAACCGCGGCGCGCCCCGGTTTATGGAATCGAAATAGCAGTACCGGCACGCCAGGTTGCAGCGGTTGGACAGGCAGATGTCGAAGGAGCCTATCGGCAGCGTCTCCTTTTTCTTCACGGGCGCCTCCTCAGCGGCTTCACCGCCCGCGCGCCGTGGCGCGCGGCGTAGGCGGCGTCCAGGCCCGGGCATTCCAGCTGCAGCGCGCAGTCGGCGCAGCGCGCCGGCTTGACCCAGCCTTCCGGCCGGAAGACGCCGGGATCGCCGCTCCCGGCCGGCGCGGCCTGTGGCAGCCGCGGCAGGCCGGGCAGCAGGCAGGGCGGCAGGTTGACGGCCGCCTTCAGCCCCGCGCGGCCGACCAGCTCCGCCAGGCGCGGCAGCGCGGGGCCCGGCCCGGGCCCGGCGCAGTAGAGAAGGACCGTCACGGGACGGCGCGCTTTTATCTCCCGCAGCAGCGCGGGCGCGAGCGCGGCGAAAGGGGCGCGCCCCGCTTCGAAAACGAGCGTGCCGGGGGCGCCGTCGCGGCCGCTCCCTGCCGTCGCGGCGGAAGGCCGGCGCGCGGCGCGCGCCGCGGAGACCAGGCGCCGGCCGCAGCCGCGCGCGGCGGCGGTCAGCGGCCGCGCCGGGTAAAAGGCCTTCCTGAGACGGAACAGGCCGTTCTCCCTGTCGTCCAGGAGCCAGCCGTCCCGGGAGGCGACCAGCGTACCGTCGGCGGCCAGCGAGTCCAGGACCCGGCCGAAGGCGCCGCGCGGGCCGCGGCCGAAGACGGAGCGGAATTCCCGCCGGTCCAGCGCGCCGCGCTGGAGGAAATTGAGCAGGAGGAAATTGAGCGCCTCCTCCTTTTCGCCCAGCCGGCAGCCCCTGGCCGCGGGCAGGCGGCCGCCGGACAGCGCCCGCGCGTAGTCGGCGGGGTCCGCCAGGTTCTGGTAACGCGCGCCGTACCTGGCGTAGGAGATGGCGCCGGCGCCGAGACCCAGCACCGAGTAGAAATCGCGGGACATGCGCTCGCCCTGGTCGTAGCTGTAAGGCCAGTCGCCGCCGCTCCTTTTATAAAGCCAGCGGCCGCAGCTGAGCTCGTAGCCCCGCCGGGAGAGCGACTCCACCGCGCGGCGGTAGGCCTCCCACAGCCAGGGCGCCTGCCGCGCCTTCAGCCGCACGCGTTCCTTGGCCTGGAACGGGAAGAGGTAGATGCGCTCGGGGTCCAGCCGCGCGGCCTTCTCCACGTCGGCCTCGAAAGCCTCCCGGGACTGGAAGGGCAGGCCGGCGATGAGGTCGAGCTGGACGTTCTTTATGCCCGCGGCCCGGGCGGCGCGCACCAGGCCCGGCACCCTGGAATTGTCCTGCCGGCGGCCGTTCTTTTTCAGCACCCCGTCGTCGAAGGTCTGCACGCCGATGGAAAGCCAGTCCACGCCGAGCTTCTTGAGCAGCCGCAGCTTGGCCGGGTCCAGGCTGTCCGGGTGCGATTCGAAGGCGGTGCGGGCCCCCCGCGCGGGCCGGAAGTTCCCTTTCACCGCGTCGAAGAGGCGCTCCAGCTGCGGGCCGGAGAGCAGCGACGGCGTGCCGCCGCCGAAACAGAGCCATTTGAAGCGGCGGCCCGCGAAAAGGGGCGAGAGCAGGGCCGCCTCCCTCTCCAGCGCGGAGAGATAATCGTCGACGGCGCCGGGACCGGGGCAGGGGCGGGCGTAGAAGCCGCAGAAAGCGCAGACCTCTCGGCAGAAAGGCAGGTGGACGTAGAGGACCAGGTCGCCGCGGCGAGCCAGCGCGCGCCGCCAGGCGGCGGCGGCGTCCGCGCCGGAGAAGGTCTTTTTCCAGAGCGCGGGCGGCGGGTAATGGGGCGGGTATTCGGGCGGGTTCTCCGCGTCCATCAGCCCGAAAAGCGCCCTGAGTTGCGTATCGTCCATGGCCATGCCGTGAATATGATACTTTAATCGGCCCCCGCCGCGACCGCGAGCCTGACTTTCTTCCCCAGCAGCCGCGCCTTCATCAGGGAATAGGCCGCGAGGCGGCGCAGCGCGTCGGGCGGGTCGTTCTCCGCGGCCGCCAGTTCCAGGCGCTTGCAGGGGCCGGGCGAATAAAGCGCCGCGTCCGCGGCGTCCCTGGCCCGGCCCGCCCCGGGAGAAAGGGAGAGCCTCAGCTCCGCCGGGCCTGCGGCGGGCGCCAGCCGCGGCGGGTGATCGAAATCCCCGAGGTCCTTCGCCGAGGCCAGGGAGTTCTGCAGCAGCTCGAAATCTATGACGGGGCCCACTACCGGGTCCAGCGCCCCGAACAGGCGTTCGCCCGAATCGAAGACCTCCTCCGCGGAGCGCCCCTCCAGGCGGCAGGCGAAATAGACGTGGGTGGGGCAGCCGTTGTAGCCGCTCCTGGCGTGCCGGCCGAAATAGCCGCGCAGCTCGCCCAGCACGGCGTTCATCCTGTCCGTGTCGAAACCTTCCGCGAGGCTGCCGACGGCGTAGCGCGCCTTCTCCGCGCCGCGCCCGGAGACCAGCCCGCTGGGGTAGAACTTCCCGTCGGGCGCCAGGGAAAGTTCCCTGAGCCCCGCGGGGCGCGCCACCTGCCGCAGCTCCTCCCGCGAGATCAGGAAGTCGAAGCGCAGCCGCTGCTGCACCTCGCCGAAACCCAGGTTCATGGAAGAGGAGTAAAGTTTCTTGAGGCCCTCCGCCTGCCGGCGCAGGACGTCCAGCGCGCGCCGGTCCCAGCGCGCCAGGACGTCCAGGTCCACTATCACGCATTTAAAGCCGCGCTCCAGCAGGTACTCCACGCTCTCGCGCATCCTGGAGACCGTCGCGGCGCTGAAAGTGGAGCCGGCGAAGCAGCGCGAGACCAGTCCCCGCCCGAGCGCGCGGAGATTGCGGTCGACGGCGTCGAATACCGAGCCGCCGCGGCCGTAGAAGCGGCGGCCCGCGTCGCAGACCGCGCGCGGCCCGTCCAGGCTTATGACCAGCTCGGGGTCGTGCGCCAGCAGGGCCTCCGCCTTACGCCGGTCGAGCAGGGTGCCGTTGGTGAAAACTTCGATATTGGGCCGCGGGCCCAGCCGGCGGCGGGCGGAGGCCACGCCGCTTATGAGCGAGTCCCAGCGCAGCAGCGGCTCGCCGCCGGAAAAGCTGAACTTCTGCACGCGCCGGGCCGGCAGGCGCTCGAGGTAAAGGTCCAGCGCCCGCTCAACCTGCGCCGGCGAGAGGGAGGACGGCGCGGTCCTGGCCTTGGCGGTGAAATAGCAGTAGCGGCAGTCGAGGTTGCAGGCGTCGGTCAGGCAGACGTCCAGCTCCCGGGGGAATTCGGCCCGCGGATAGAGCGGAAGGGCGGGGTTCTTTTTCACCGGCCCGCCTCCAGGCCCACCCGGGTCCGCCCGCCGAGCCGCGCGCCCTTGAGCGCCGCGTAGAGGGCGAGGCCGCGGGCCGCCTCGCCGAAAGCCCCTTCGCTCCGCAGGACCAGTTCCTTGCGCTTCCCCGGGGAGTAAAGCAGCAGGTCCGCGGCGGCCCGCGAAGCCGCCAGCGCGGCGGGCGAAGCCGGCGCGGACAGCCGCGCGCGGCGGGCCCCGGCGCGCAGGGCGTGGCGGGGCCGGTGCATGAGATCGCCGAAACCGGGCGCGCGCACCAGCAGTTTGAAAAGCCGCTCCACTTCCACCAGCCCGCCGAGCTCCTCCAGGAAGACGCGCGTCACCCGCCCGCCGGCCCGCAGGGAGGCGGACGGGTCGCGCCCGTCCAGTACCGCGCGGAAATACCTGTCTATGGGCGAAAGCACGCCGTTGACCAGGTCCAGCCCCCTCACGCGCCGCTCCACGGCGGAGTAGACCCGTTCCAGCCGGCGCAGGTCCAGGCCGCTCTCCGCCGACCCGACGGCGTACTTCGCCGGGTCCGCGGCCGAGATGCAGAGCTCGTCGCAGGGATAGAAGAAGCCGTCGGGCGAGAGGGTGAAGGAGTTCGACGGCGTCAGGTCGAGGCAGGCGGACACGCGGTCCTTGAAATAGAAGTTGAAATCCCAGTCCCCGCCCGGCCCCCGGACGGCGGCGCCGCCGCGCAGGCAGTAGCCGCGCAGTTCCGCCAGGGCGGCCCGCAGGCGGGCCAGGGCCGCGGGGGACCAGTCCTCGTAAAGGTCCAGGCCGAGATGTATGTCGCGGCAGCCGAAGGTCCTGAACAGCCGCACGGTATCGACCAGTTTCCCGGCGGTAGCGGAGGTAAAGGTGGCCATCAGGTGCAGCTCCGCGCGGCGGGCGGCGCCGAGGCGGCGCAGGTTCGCGGCCACGGCCGCGAAGCCGGGGCGGCCGTCGGCCAGCCGGCGGTGCCGGTCGTTGACGGCGCGGCCGCCGTCGAGGCTCACCACTATCCTGACGCCCGCGCGCAGCAGCGTGTCCGCCTTTTCCGGCGTGAGCAGAGTGCCGTTGGTGAAGACGGTCTGCTTGAGCCAGGGGTATTCGCGCTTTATCGCCCGGACCGAATCCCTCAGCAGGTCCCAGCGGAGCAGCGGCTCGCCGCCGGTGAAGGAGATCTCCCTCACCGCGGCAGGATCGGCCGCGCCGCGGCGGGGGGCGACCAGCGCCGCGAAGGCGTCCACTCCCCTCAGCAGGAGCCGCGGCGGCAGCGTCCTGGCCCCGCCGCCCTCTATGAACCTGGCGCTGGCGCAGTAGCCGCAGCGCATATTGCAGGCGTCCGTCATGTATATGTCCAGGGAAGAGGGGACGGCGCGCAGCCGGCGCGCGGCCGGGAGAGGGACAGCGCGGCTCACGAGGACCTCCCGCCGCCGGATTCCAGGGCGACGCGCGGCTTCCCGCCCAGCCAGGCGCCCTTGAGGGCGGAATAGAGGGCCAGCCCCAGCGCGTCGCCGCGCCCGGCCGGTCCCGGATCGGCGAAGCGCAGGACCTTGCGGCGGCCGGGGGCATAGAGCGCCCCGTCGGCGGCGCGGCGCGCCGCGCCGAGTCCTGCGGACGGATGCACGGCGAGCGAAGCCGCCCGGTGGCGGGGCAGGGTTCTCGGCCGATGGGAGAAGTCCCCGAAATCGCGGGCGCGGGCCAGCCGGCGGAAGACGCGCTCCAGGCGCAGCAGGCCGCCGAGCTCTTCGTCGAACGCGGCGCAGAGGCGGCCGAAACCCGCCATCGCGGCGGCGGGGTCGAGCCCCCTGGCCAGGGCGTTGAAATAGCGGCAGGCGGGCGGCACCGCCTCGCCGGTACCGGAGCGGCGCCCCAGGAAGGCGGCGGCCCCGTCGAAATATCCTTTAAGCCGCCGGAGGTCGACGCCTTTTTCCAGGCCGCCCACGGCGAAAGCGCCGGGACCCGGCCCGGGCCCGAACAGGGCGGGCACGTCGGCCGGGTAGAACCAGCCGTCGCAGGAGAGGGAGAATTCGTGGAAGGCCTCGTAGGGGCCGGCGCCGCGCACTTTGTTCTGCAGCGCGCCGCCGAAGATATCCCCCCAGTCGGAGGTCCAGTCCCCGTCGCGGAAACCCCGCATGTAGAGGCCGCGCAGGCGGGCCAGGCCGGCGCGCAGGCGGGCCAGGTCGCGGGCGGTCCAGTCGGCGTACATGTCGAGGTCGGCCTCCACGGCGGCGAAACCGAGCCTCCGCAGGAAGCGCACGCTGCCGGCGATGTCCGGCGCGGTATCCGGGGTGAAGGTGGCCATCACGCGCATGCGGCGGAGATAGGAGGCGGGCAGCCGCGCGAGGCGGCGCAGCACCGCGGCGGATACGGAGCCCCCGCCGGCCGCGAAGCGCCGCTGGGAATCCGTGGCCCGGCGCGGCCCGTCCAGGCTGACCGTGAGGTCCACGTCCCGGTCCAGCAGGAACCGCGCCTTCTCCCGGTCCAGCAGCAGGCCGTTGGTCGAGACCGTCACCGAGAGCCGCTTGTGGTTCTTGCGCACGTGCTCGACGGCGGCTGCGACGGCGCCGAACTCGAGCAGCGGCTCCCCGCCGGTCAGGCCGACGACCCGGAACTTGGGGTCCCCGCCGGCGGCCGCCGCGGTCCGGGGCGAACAGAGGGCGGCGAAAATATCTATGCCGCGCTTCACCTGCCCCGCCGTCAGGCGCCGGGCCGGGCCGTTCACGATGGCGGAACTGGAGCAATAGCCGCAGCGCATATTGCAGGCGGAGGTCAGGTAGATCTCAAGGCTGGCCGGCAGCAGCTGAAGCGCGCGGAGGGCGGAGGAGCGGTTCATGCGCCGGCCTCCAGCGAAAGGGCGAACCTGCCGCGGCGGCCGCGGGCGGCCAGCAGCGAATAGAGCGCGAGCGGGCCGGAGGCCGCCGGCCGGCCGCTGCCGCCGGGCAACCGCAGCGAAAGGGTTTTGTCGCCGGCGCCGGAGAGAAGCGAGCGGACGGCGCCGCAGGCCGCCGGCCCGCCGGGAAGGGCCGCCCGGGCCGAGCGGAAGGGCGCGGGCGCGGCCGGGGCGAAGCGCGCCGAGGCGGCGCATTTCTCCACCCCGGCCAGGCCTCCCAGTTCCCTGTCGAAGATCCGGTCCACCTCGGCCCCGTTGCGCAGCAGCGCGGCCGGGTCGGTCCCCCTGGCCAGGGCGAAGAAGTACCTGTCGACGGGCGAGAGCACGCCGTCGGCCCGGCCGCGGCGGCGGATGAAGGACAGGGCGCCGGCGTATATCCGCCGGAGGCGGCGCAGGTCCACTCCGCGGCGCAGGTCGCCGACCGAGTAGCGGTCCTGCCGCGGCCAGGCGGCGCAGAGCGCGTCGCAGGGGAAGAAGACGCCTTCGGGGGAAAGGCAGAGCGTATCGAAAGGCAGCACTTTCTCGCCGGCGTCGTAGTCCTGGAAGAAGGAGCGGAAGACCAGTCCGCCGCCGCGCCGCAGGACGCCGGCGTCGGCGGAGCGCAGCGCGCGGTCCCGGAAGGACGCCAGGGCCCGGCCGAGCAGGGCCAGCTTCTCCGGGGTCCAGGTCTCGTAGACGTCCAGGCCTATCTCGACGGAAGCGAAGCCCATCTCCTCCAGCAGGCGCGCGCTCTCCGCCACGGACGCTATCGTGCGGGAGGTGAGCGTCAGCGTCACGTGCAGCCGGTTCAGCGCGCTGGCCGGCAGCCGCCCGAGGTTCCTCTTCACGGCGCCGAAGACGGAAGCGCCGCCGGAGCGGAACCGGCGGTGGCGGTCGGTGGCGGCGCGGCCGCCGTCCACGCTCAGCACCAGGCAGACCCCTTCGTCCAGCAGGCGCAGGGCCCTGTCGCGGGTCAGCAGCGTGCCGTTGGTGGTCACGCTGACGAGGAACTTCTCCCGGCGGGAACGGATATAGCGCGCCGCGGCGGCGACCGCGTCGAACTCGAGGAAAGGCTCCCCGCCGCTGAAAGCGATGGTGCGCGGCTCCCCGCCCCCCGGCCCGCAAGCCGCGAAAAGGTCCACGGCCCGGCGCAGTTCCGCGGCGGACAGGGAGCGGGCGGCGGAGGGGCCGAGCATCCCCCTGGAGGAACAGTAGTCGCAGTCCAGGTTGCACCTGTTGGTGACGAAGATGTCCAGCCGCCTCGAGAAAAGTCCCGCGCTCATAAGAGGTCCGCCTCCGCCGCCAGGCGCAGCTTTTTGCCCAGCAGCCTGGCCTTGAGCGAGGAGTAGACCGCCGCCGTCCCCAGGGCGGGCCCGCCGCCGCGGCCGGCGGCCAGCCGCAGCCGCACCGACGGGGAGGGCGAATAAAGGGCGAAGTCGGCGGCGGCGCGCAGGGCGGCCGGCGAAAGTCCTCCGGCCGCGACGGCCAGCCGCCGCACGGGTTTGGAGGCGGCCTGCCTCGGCGCGTGGGCGAGGTCGCCGAACTCCCTGTCCCTGGCCAGCTCGCGCCAGACCCGCTGCACTTCCAGCAGGCCGCCTATCTTCTCCGAGAAAAGGCGGTTGGCGGCCGCGGCGTCGGCGAGCAGGGCGCGCGGGTCCAGGCCGTGGACGAGGCAGTAGAGGCACCTGTCCACGGGGGAGAAGGCTCCTTCCGCGCGCGCGCCGGGCGGTATGATCGCGGCCGCCCGGCGGTAGACGGCGCGCAGCTTCGACTCGTCTATCCCCTTCTCCAGGTCCCCCACGGCGAAATCCGCGCCGCCCTCGGCGGCCGTGGCCAGCGTATCCGACGGGTAGAAGATCCCCTCCGGCGAAAGCGAAACATCCCCCAGCGGGGTGTAGAAGCCGGCCTTCTGCCGCTTGTTCTCGAGAGAGAAGGAAAAGACGCGGGCGATCCTGGCGGGGTCGCCCGAGGCCAGCGCGGCGGCGTAGCGGCCCCGCAGGGCGTCCAGCGTCCGCCCCAGGGCGCGGAGCCCGGCCGGCGTCCAGCGCTCGTAGGCGTCCAGCCCCAGTTCGACGAAACGGAAACCCATGTCCTGCAGGGTCTCTATGGTGTCCGGCAGCGACGGCATCGTGCGCGAGGTGACGGTCACGGAGGCCCGCACGCCGGACAGGGAATCCGGCGGCAGCGCGCGCAGGTTGCGCAGCAGCGCGTCGTAGACCGAGGCCTTCCCCCCTCCCGCGAAGACGCGGTGGGCGTCGTGGACTTCCTTCCCCCCGTCCAGGCTGACGGCCAGGTAGACGCCGCTGCGGGCCAGGAAGGCGGCCTTGCTCCGGTCGAGCAGGGTGGCGTTGGTGTTGACGGTGATATCGAAGCGCTCGCGCAGAGAGCGGATGTGGAGCACGGCCTCCTTCAGCAGGGGGAACTCCAGCAGCGGCTCGCCGCCGGTGAAGCAGATGGTGCGCGGGCCGCCGGGCCCCGGGCCGTAGGCGGCGAAGACGGAGACGGCTCTTTTAAGCGCGGGGGCGGACAGCGTCCTGGCCGCGCCGGCCAGGAGATGCCTGGAGGAGCAGTAGGTGCACCTGAGGTTGCACTTGTTGGTGAGGAAGATCTCCAGCCTCGTGGGTCGGAAAACGGACATAATGTGGCGGACCGCTGGGAACGGGAGCGGGAAGCCGGCGGCGGGCGGACCGTTAACGCGTCTTCGCCCTGGCCGCCGTTTTCGCCCTCTTCGTCTTCTCCGCCTTCTTGCCGGCCTCGTTTATGAACAGGCCCGACTCCAGGTCCCTGTCCTCCCGGAGGGCGGCCAGGTAGGCCTTGAAGGCGGGCTTGGCGCCGGCCAGGTAGCGGACGCTCTCGAAGATCTTCCCTATGCCGGCGCGGAAACCGGCGGTGGCGTTGCCGTCGTAGATCTTGGCCAGCAGCGCGAAATTCTTCTTCTCGCATTCGACGCAGCGGGCCGACTTGGCGTCGTGGACGCAGCCCTGGTACTCCTTTATGCCGGTGTCGGCGTGGCCGACCTTGACCCCGCGGCCGTCGTAGCGCCACTGCGGGGGCACCAGCACGTAGTTCCCTTTAGCGTCGGCCATCAGCATATCGGAGAAGATGCGGCAGCCCTCTTCGGGGTCCAGCAGGTCCTCCAGGTTCAGGAGGATGAAAGGTTTTTTCGCGATGACGCTTTTGAGCAGCAGCTGGCCCAGCCCGGCCAGGCCGGCGCGCAGGCCGTCGAGCTCCCTGGCGGTCCAGCGGCCCTTGCCGCAGAGTTCGAAACGCAGCCGCGTGTACCCGTTCTTCAGCGCGGTCCCGGCCAGGGCCGCGGCCCTCGAAGCGTTGCGGCGGTCGAGCCCGATTATGCCGTAGAGCCTGTCATAGCCGGCCAGGTCGGGCGAAGGCTTCCCGCCGCCCGTGTCGCGCAAGCCGAGGAAAATACCGTGTTCCTTGATGAACCTTATCTCGTCCTGATCGAAACCTTTCATTGTCCGCCTCCGTGGCGGTCGCCCCGCCTCCGAGTATTTATCTTCCAATTTTACCATAACGGGGGCCGCCGGGGCCCTGCCGGCGGAGCGCGATCTTCAGCGAGCCCCCCAGCCGCGCCGCCTTCAGCAGCGCGTAGAACGCCAGGCGCCGGGAGCGTTCCCCGTCCGCGCCTTCCAGGGTCAGCCGGCCGCCGCGCGCCGGGGAATGCAGGAAATAGTCCACTCCCCTCCTGGCCGCCGCCAGCCGTCCCGCGGCGGAGGCGAAAGAGCCCACGCCGCGCGGGGCGGCGTGCCTGGGACGGTGGACGAGGTCCCCGAAACCGGGCTCGACCGCCAGCGCGTCCAGCGCCCGCCGGGCCTCCAGCAGGCCGCCCAGTTCCCGTCCGAACACGGCCGAGACCTCCGCCGCGTTGGCCAGCGAAGGGACGGGGTCGGCGCCGCGGAACACCGCGTGCCAGTAGCGGTCGGCGGGAGGTATTATCCAGTTGGAGAAACCGAGACCGGACGCGGCGCGCGAGACCCTGGCCCGGGCTTTCGACAGCAGGGAGGCGTCGATACCCGTCCGCAGGTCGCCCACCGTCCAGCCCGGCCGGCCGGGACCGCGGCGGACCGTGTCCGAGGGGAAGAAATAGCCGTCCACCGAAAGCGAGAGCTCGCGGGAGTCCTCCGGCCGCAGGCTTCCGACCAGGCCGTCCTCGAACGGGAAGGGGGGCGGGTCGGGCCGCCGGGACCGCAGCGCCGAGAGCCAGGCGCCGGTATACCGGCGCCGGAACAGGGCGAGCGTCCCGGCCAGCCGTACGAGGTCCCGCCGGGACCAGTTCTCGTATATGTCGATGCCGAAGCCGGCCTGCCGGAAACCCAGGTCCCGCAGGAATTCCAGCGCGCCGGCGGCGCCGCCGATGGTGCGGGAATCGAAGGTGGAGACGGCGCGCATCCGCCCCGTCCAGGAGGGCGGCAGACGCTCCAGGTTCCGCAGTACCGCGGCGAAGACGGAGCGCGGCCCGCCCGGCCCCGCCCGCCTGTTGCGGTCGTGCAGCGCCGCCGGCCCGTCGAGACTTATGTCCAGTTCCACGCCGCTGTCGAGCAGGAAGCCGGCCTTCTCCCGGTCCAGCAGGGTCCCGTTGGTGCAGACGTGCAGGTTCAGGCCGCGCCTGCGGCGCAGCGTCTCCACCGCGCGCCGCAGCAGCGGGAATTCCGTGAGCGGCTCTCCGCCGGTAAGTCCCACGGTAAGCGGGCCGCCGCCGGCCCGGCGGACATAGTCCAGGGCCAGGTCCGTTCCGCGGACTATCTCCTCCAGGCTCATCGTCCTGGTCCCGCCCGCTTTGACGGCGCGGCTGGAACAATACGCGCAGTCCAGGTTGCACCGGTTGGTGAAATAAAGTTCCAGCGTGGGCGGCGGGAGGACGGACTTCATTCCGGCTTCCTCCTCACTTCCCCGGTGCGCAGGTCCAGCGCGACCCGGTCGCCGTCCCTGACCAGGCCCAGGTTGGACGTTTCGAGTATCAGCGGGACGCCGAGTTCCGAGCAGATCTGCGCCGCGTGGGAACCGAAGGCCCCCCGCGAGACGACGACCGCCTTTATGCGGCCCATCAGCGGCAGGAAACAGGGCTCCAGGTCGTGGCCGAAATAGACGAAGGGTCCGCCTTTCCAGGCGGCGGCCCGGGCGGCCGTCACGGCCACGCCGGAGACTACCGCGTCGGACGGGCGGAAAGGCAGCCCTTTTACCGCGGCGCCGTCCCCGGGAGCGCGCGCGGCCGCGCGGCGCGCCAGCCGCTCCTTGCGCGCTATGAGCGCCAGTTCCCCCGGGAGGAAGCGGGCCAGCGCCCGGCCGTAGGCCCCGGTCTTTCCGGCCCGGACGACGCGGCGCACGCCCAGCCAGATCTCCCGTTCGCGGGCCAGGCGCCTCAGCCAGGCGGCCGCCTCCGCCGGGCCGCGCCGGAGCAGGTCGCGTTCCTCCTCCTTCTCCAGCCCTTCGGGGGAATAGGAGAACGGGACGCGCAGCCGGCCGCCCGGCGCGGGGAAAGAGAGCGTCCTCCGCAGGACCGTCTCGCCTTCTTTCGGCAGCACGAAAATGACGAATATCCCCTCTTCGGCCAGGCGTTCCAGCGCGGCGCGGCGGAGCGGCGGGAGCCCGGAGGGAAAAAGAGTGTCGTCGTCGTCGTCGTACTTGACGCTGACCCAGCCGCGCGGGGAGATCTTCTCCCTGGCCGCGCGGCTTATCCTGACGCGGAAATGTTCCAGGCGTTCTCCCGCCGGCCGCGCGAGGCCGAGGAAATTGAAGGCCGCCACGTCCGCCGTCTCGGCCAGGCTCCAGCCGCGCGGCCCGAGGCCGAGGCCGGCCATGGCCGCCGCTATGCGCGCGTAGACGGCCGGCATGTCCGCGCGCGGCTCTTCGGGCGCGCGCGGCAGGGGGCGCGCCTGCAGGAAAAGGGGTTCTCCTTCCCCGGCCAGGAATTCGAACGAGGCGGCGCCCGACGGGAACAGAGCGCTCTTCGCGGAGGCCAGCGCCGAGAGCAGCCGCGCGGCCGCGGAACGGGACAGCGGGGAGCGCGGCGGGCAGTCCAGGCGGCGGGCGCGCGCGTCGAGAGTATAACGCCAGTCGGCGGAACGGCCGCCCGTTATGCCGTCGTTGCCGCCGCGGGAAAGTTCCATGACGGCCCGGCCCTGCCCGTCGAAGACGGCGACGCCCCCGAGCCCGGTCTCTACGAAAGGCTGGAACAGCAGCGCCATGCCTCCGGCGGGCCGCCGGCCGCGGCCGGCGAGACGCCTGTAGGCGGCCGCTCCCGCGTCCCGCCCGGAGACCAGGCAGCGCCGTATCGCGGCGGGAGCGGCGCCCGGCGAAGCGACCACTTCCGAGCGGAAGACCCCGGCGAAGGAAGCGCCCGGCCCGTCCTCTTCGGCGGAGGAACTCCTGACGATGAAGCGGCGGCCCGCCGGGAAAAGCCCGCGCAGTTCGGCCAGGAACCGGAGGCCGGCGCCGCGCGGGGACGGCCCCCGCCGGTCCGCGCCGAGCGCCGGCGACAGGCGCCGCAGCGTTCCCGCCGAAAGCACGTAGGACGGCGGCACGGCCCTGCCGGACGCGGCCAGCCGCCTGAGAGTCTCCGCCTTGCGCCCGATACGGCCGCGGAAGCCGCGGGCCGTGAGGGGCTGGAAGAATTCCAGGGCCCCGGCCGCGTCCCCGGCGGCCAGGCGGCGGAGCTTCCTCTCTATGGCGGCGAAAGGCCCGATCTCCTTCCTTACCGCGGCGGCTGCGCCGGGCGGGGCGAAGGAACCTCCGGCCAGGTCGATGCCGTAGAGGCGGCTCGGCTGCGGCCACGGGAACGAACCCGACCGCAGTTCGCGGGCGAAGTCCAGGGCTATCCGCTTCAGCTCCGCGCGCAGCCGCGCCAGCCCCTTTCCCCTCCACGCGGCGCGCGCGTCCAGTTCGAAGACCAGTTCTTTTATGTCCGTCTTGCGGAAGAGCCGGGCGGAGCGCAGCAGCGAGCCGGCGTCGGCGGGGCCGAAAACGCCGGACACGCATACCCGCCGGAGCAGGTCCGGGGGAAGGGCGGCGAGCGCGGCCGCCGTAGCGCGCGCGCCGGCCGCGCCTTCGAAAACGGCCCAGACCTCGGCGCCCGTACGCAGCAGCGGGGCGGCCTTCGCCGGGGTCAGCGAAGGCCCGTGGACCTCGACCTCCCGCTCCGGCGGTCTGACGGCGGCATCCTTCACGCCGCCTCCGTCCTGACGGAAAGTCTTTTGCGCAGGCGGCCCGCCTTGGAAAGGGCGTACAGCGCCAGGGCCGAGGATACTTCCTCCGCGCCGGCGGCGCGGCGGATGGCCAGCGCCTTTCGCGCGCCGGGAGAGTACAGGAAATGGTCGACGCAGGCCCGCAGGCGGGCCGGGTCGGAGCCGGGCGCAGCTTCCAGCCTTAGGGCGGGGAGCTCCCGCCGGGAGGCGAGGCGGGGAGCGTGAGCGAAATCGCCGAAATCGGGCAGCGCCGTGACGCGGTCATGCAGCAGCTGGGCGCGCAGGCAGCCTCCCAACGCCGAGTCGAAGGCCTCGTTAACCCGGCGGGCGTTGTCGAAATATTCCGCCGGGTCGAGCCCGGCGTTCACGGCGTAATAATAGCGCCCTGCCGTCAGCAGCGTGCCGACCGAGGGGGCGCAGCGGCGTATGCGCGCGAGCGCGGCCGCGTACACTTTCTCCGCCCGCCGCCGGTCTATGCCGCGCTCCGCGTCGCCGATGCGGTAGGCGGCCTCCGTCCCGCCGCCGAAGACCGCCTCGCAGGGATAGAAAAAGCCGTCGTACATGAAACTGACGCTGTGCAGCAGGGTATCCCTGTAGTCGGCGACGGCCCATTTCGAGTTGTCGGGGGCCGAACTATTGGAGAACACGAACTGCGGCCCGCCGGCCTCCCCTTCGAAGCGGCGGTAGAGGCGCTCCCTCGCCACGCGGGCCAGCACCGCGGCCGCGCGGGCTATGTCCGCCGGCCGCCAGACCTCGTAGGCCTCGGGGCAGATCTCGACCACTCTTATGCCCAGGTCCCGGAAGTAATCCAGGCTCTCGGGAAGCCACTTCGCGGTCTCGGAGGTGAAGGTGGCGGAAACGCAGAAATTGGGCCCGCCGCGCACGGAGCGCGGCAGCCGGCGCAACGCCCGGTCTATCTCCGTGAAGGAGCCGCGGCCGCCGCGGGAGACCCGGTGGCGGTCGTGCGCTTTCCGGCAGCCGTCGAGACTGACGAATATCCGGACGTCATGGTCCAGCAGGAACTTCACCCTCGCCGGGTCCAGCATCGTCGCGTTGGTGGCTATCCTGACGCGGAACCCGCCCGGCAGGGAGTCGATGTACTCCACGGAGCGCCGGAGAACGTCGTATTCCAGGAAAGGCTCGCCGCCGGTGAAAAAGACGGTGCGCTCCTGGCGCGCGCCGCGGCGGCGCCCGTAGGCGGCGAAGACGTCCACCGCGCGCCGCACCTGCCCGAAAGAAAGGGCGCGCCGCGCCGGCTCGTCTATCATCCGCCGCGAGGAGCAGTACGAGCAGTCCAGGTTGCAGCGGTTGGTAAGGAAGACCTCGAGCAGGAACTCCTCCCGCGGGCGGTGGTCGGCGCGCAGAGGGTTGACTATCATGCCCGCCCCCCGCCGTCCGCTTCCAGCTCCACGCGCGACCTCTTCCCCAGCATGCGCGATTTGACCATGGCGTAGAAAGCGATGTCCCCGGCGGCGGCCCGCGCCGGACGGCCGTCCGCCGCGGCCAGCCTGAGCGCGCCGGCGCCGGGAGAGTGGAGCTGCCAGTCGGCCGCGGCCCGCAGCCGCGCGGGCGGGGCTCCGGCCGGAACGGCCAGCCGGAGCAGGCCGGCGGCGGAGCTCCCGGCGAATTTAGGGGCGTGGACGAAATCGCCGAAGCCGGGGGACATGAACAGCCTGGCGTAGGCGCGCTGGAGGCGCAGGTAAGGTCCCAGTTCCTCGTGGAAGATTCTGTTGACCTCGGAAGTATTGAGAAGGACGGCGTCCAGTCCGGCCCTCGAATAGCCGTGCACCATCCCCCAGTAGTAGCGCTCGACGGGGGAGAGCAGGCCGGACTTGAACTCGCATTTCCTCTCTATCTCCCTGAAAAGAGGCAGCCGCTCCAGGGCTTCCAGGCGGCCGTGGTCCAGTCCCCGCTCCAGGTCCCCCACGCAGTATTCCTCCTCCAGCGGCGGCTTGACCACGAAGTCGCACGGGTAGAAACGGCCGTCGTAAAAGAGCGTCAGCGCTTTTTGGGTCAGTTCCCGTCCCTCGGCCCCCTTCGCCTGCGTGAAGATGAATTCCCTGAAAGCCTCCTCGGCCCCTTCGCCGCGCTCCAGGGCCGCCGCGCATCTCCTCCCCAGCCCGCGCAGGACGCGGCGCAGCCCGGCGCGCGCCGGCGGTCCCCAGTCCTCGTAGGCCTCCAGCGCTATCTCGAGCTCCCTGAGCCCCGTCCGTTCCCTGAAGAAACTCACGACGCCGGGCAGGTCCCCGATGGTGCGGGAGGTCAGCGTCGCGGCGACGTGGAACAGGTCGCGGTAGCGCGGATCGTCCAGGCCGGCGCGCAGGCTCCGCTCGACCACGCCGAAAGCGGAAGCCTTTCCCGAGACGAAGCGGCGGTGGGAATCGTTGACGCGGCCGAAACCGTCCAGGCTGACGCTGAGCCCCACGTCGTTGCGCAGGAAGAACTCGAGCCTCTCCGGTGTCAGGAGCGTGCCGTTGGTGGAGACGTCGAATTCCCAGTCCGGGTACCGCGCCCGCATATGGCGCACCGCCTTCTCGATAAGAGCGAACTCGAGCATCGGCTCGCCGCCGGTGAAGGAGATCCTGACCCTCCCCCCGTGCTTCCGCCTCACCACGCGGTCGGCGGCTATCACTTCCGCCGCCCGCTTCAGCTGTTCGAAAGTCAGCAGGCCGGGCTCCTTCGCATGGATCATGTAACGCGCCGCGCAGTAGGTACAGTCCATGTTGCAGCGGCCGGTCAGGAATATTTCGACCAGGAACGGCTCCGGCCCGGCGGGGCGCTTCACTCCCCCCATGTTTCCTCCAGCCGCACGCCCAGCTCCGCGAAGGACCTTTTTCTCGCGGCGTCGGCGGCGCCCGCCGGGGAGCGCACCGCGAGCAGCAGCCTCTTGCCGAGGCACCGGGCCTTCACCGCGGCGTACAGCGAGAGGGCCTCGGCGAGGTCCAGCGCCCCGCCGCCGCGGGGCGTCTCTATAACGAGCTTCTTGCGCGGACCCGGGGAGCAGAGCGCGTAGTCGGCGGCCGCCCGGAGCCGCACGATATCCCCGCCCGGCGCGGCCCGGACCCGCAGCGAGCGGACTTCGCGCGGGGCGCGGTACTTCGGCTCATGCGCGAAATCGCCGAAGCCCGGCGTCATGAAAAGCTGTTCGCAGACCCTCTGCATCCTGGCATACGGGCCCATCTCCCGCCCGAATACCTCGTTGACCTCGGAGGTGTTCTCCAGCAGGCGCGCCAGCCTGGCGGGGCCGTAGCCGTTGACTATCCCCCAGCAGCAGCGCTCGACGGGGGAGAGCAGGCCGGAAGGATGGGCGCATTTCCGGGACAGCCCGGCGAAGCGCGGCAGGGCGCATATCTCGTCGAAGCGCCGGAGATCGAGGCCGCTGCGGAGGTCGCCCACGCGGTACCCGGCCTCCAGGGGCGGTTTCAGGGCCAGGTCGCAGGGATAGAAGGCGCCGTCGTAGAAAAGGGCGAGGGGATTGGCGGCCAGCTCGTTGAGCGGGGCCTCCCCGTCCCACACATTGGGCAGGTTGCGCATGTACTGGGAGAACTGTATCTCGGAGAGGAGCTCCTCCACGCGGCCGGCGGCCGCCGCCGCGGGCAGGGAAGCGAGGAACCTCGACTTGAAAGCCCGCAAAGCCCGGCGGAGCGCGGCGATGCCGGCCCGTCCCCAGATCCCGTAGACCTCTATGCCTATCTTGAGCTGGCGGAAGCCGAGGCGGCGGCTGAAGAACTCGGCCACTTCCGGCGCGCTGGCGATGGTGTCGGCGGTGAAAGTGGTCCCTATGTGTATGCGCCGGCGGTAGCGTTCGTCCCCCATCAGCCGCCGCAGGTTCCCCATCACCGCGTCGTAGACGGAACGCCCGCCCGCCCCTTTGAACTTGCGGTGGAGGTCGTTGACCTCCTTGTAGCCGTCTATGCTGACGCAGACCTCCACGCCGTTCGCCGCCAGGTAGTCCATCCGCTCCGGGGTCAGCAGCGTGCCGTTGGTGGTCAGCGCCAGCTCGAAGCCGAGGCGGCGCTCCCTGACGCGGTCTATCGCCGCCTTCATCGCGCCGTACTCCAGGAGAGGCTCCCCTCCCTTGAAGGTCAGCCTGACGCGCCCGCCGTAGCGCCGGCGCACCCCGGGGTCGCCGGCCAGCAGGTCGACCGCCCGCACGAGCTGCGCGCCGGTGAGCCGCGAGACGTCGCGCTCGCGTATGATGTGCCTGGCGGAACAGTAGGAGCAGGCGAGGTTGCAGCGGTTGGTAAGATAGACCTCCACCTCGAGCAGCGTCGGGGCGATGGCCCGGCCGGCGCTTCCGCCGGCGGGCCCGCCGCCTTTGCCGCGAGACAGGGTCCTGGCCGTCATTTCTTGTTTATGAGCAGCCCCGAGACCCTCTCCCTGTCGGAGCGCAGGGCCTCCAGGTAGGCGGCGAAGGGCTTCTTTTTGGCGGCCAGGTATCTGATGCCTTCCAGCGCCCTGCGCAGCCCCGCGGAGAATTCCCGCTCCGCCCAGGCGTCGTAACCGGCGGCGGCCGGCCGGCGCGCGCAGGCCGCGCAGGTCCCCGAAGCGGCGGACCAGGCGCAGCCGGCGAGCTCCCCGACGCCGCGGTCGAAATCGCCGACCTTCACGCCGCGGCCGTCATAGCGCCATTGCGGCGGGACAAGCCTGTAGTCGCCGCCGCCGTCGGCCAGGAAGGAATCGGCGAAGACGGGGCAGCCGGCGGGGGTTTCGGCCTCCTCGAAGTTAAGCAGGTAAACCGGCTCTCCTTTGGCGATGCCGGCCACGAGCGCCTGGCCGAGCTTCTCCATCCCGGAGCGCAGCCCCGCGATGTCGGCGTCGCGCCAGTCCTCGCGGCCCGACAGTTCCAGCCGCACCCAGCGGCAGCCGTTGCGCACGGCCGCCTCCACCAGGGTCGGCAGGTTCCGCGCGTTGCGCCGCGTGACGCCGGGCACGGCGTAGGTGCTGTCGACCGTGTTCAGGGCGGCGTCCATCTGGTAGCTGCGGCGGTAGGCCGTGGCGGCGCTGTAGCGGGAGGCCGCCTTGATGCCGACCTGCACGCCGTGGTCGTCGAGGAAGCGCCAGTTGTCGTCGTCGAAACCCTTCGCGTCGGTCTCCAGCATCAGGCGGAGCTTCTTGTCCAGGTAGCCCTTGCCGGTCTTGACCAGCGAGTAGAGGACCATGCCTTCGACTATCCGCGCGGTCTCCGCGCCGTTGTCGGTGGCGTCCATGACCAGGCGCTTGCGGTCGCCGGGCGAGTAGAGGAAGAAGTCCACCGCGGCCCTCAGCCTGACGATATCGGACGAGTCGCTGACCGACAGGCGGAGCGTGCGCATCTCCTTGCCGGCCTTATGCTTGGGGTCGTGGCCGAAGTCGCCGAAGCCGGGCTTCATGTAAAGGTCGTAATAGGTCTTCTGCAGCTTGGTGTACCAGCCGACCTCCTCGCCCAGGACCTTGTTCATGTTGGAGGTGTTCCACATCATGTCGTCGAGCTGTTTCGGCGTGAACTTATGGACCACTCCCCAGTAATAACCCTCTACGGGGGAGAAGAACCCGGAGCGGTGCTCGCACTTGGAGTAGATCTCCTTGAACATCGGGTAGCGGCTTATCGTCCGGATGCGGCCGAAATCTATCCCTTTCTTCAGCTCCCCGACGCGGAACTTCGGGTCGAGCGGCGGCTTGACCACGAAGTCGCACATGTACCAGCAGCCGTCGTAGAACAGGGTTATGGTCTTCTTGGCCAGGTCCTCGTAGGCCGTGCCGATGGTCTTCGACTGGGTGAAGAGGAATTCGTGGAAGACGGACTCGCGCTTATTGATGCCCATCTGGTGCTCCAGCGTGGCCATCAGCTCGGGCGTCATGCTGCGCAGGGCCTTGCGGAGACGGGCGATGGCCGCCTCGTCCCAGAGCTCGTAGGCCGACGGACCTATCTCCATGCGCCTGAAGCCCAGTTCGTTCTTGAAATAGTCCATCACCTTGGGCAGGTTCTGGAAGTCCTCCGCGTCCAGTATGGCCCCGACATAGACCAGGTCCATGTGCCTGGTCCCGATAAGGCCCATTTTCATCTTGCGGATGATGGCCTCGTAGGCGGAGGCGTCGCTGGCGTTGCGGAACCGGCGGTGCTTGTCGTTCTGGGCCTTGTAGCCGTCGAGGCTGAGCCGTATCTCTATCTTGTTGTCGATGAGGTACTTTATCCGCTCCTCGGTGAGCAGCGTGCCGTTGGTCTCCAGCTCGAACTCGTATTCGAGCTTCAGGTTGGCCCGCACGTAGGCCACGATCTGTTTTATGGTCTCGTACTCTATCAGCGGCTCGCCGCCGGTCAGGTCCACGTGCACCTTGCCGCCGAAATGCTTTTTGATGTAGGGATCGCGGTCCAGCGCGTCGAAGGCGACCTTGAGCTGCTCGAAGCTCAGGCGCCTGGCGTCCTTCTCGTGTATCATGTACCGCGACGAGCAGTAGGAACAGTCCATGCTGCAGCGGTTGGTGATGAAGATCTCTATCGAAAGAGCGTTGGTCATGCCGACCTGTTCGGTATAAGTGCTTTTCATGGCCTCTCCTTACCTCTTGCCGCGTCCGCGCCCCCGCACGCCGCGGCCGCCCGCGGCTTCGTCGAGGTACTCCCTGAACGCCTTGCTTCTGTCCGCCAGCGACTCCACTCCTTCCGCTATCCTGTCCAGCCCCCGGCGAAGTTCCTCCGCCGCCGGGCCCGTCCCCGAAGCCGCGCGGCCGCCGGCGCCGTCCAGGTGCAGGCGGCGCCCCCTGGCGACGCCCGAGATAATGGTCTTGCCGAGGCCGGCCAGACCGCGCCTTAGGGCCGCCAGGGACGACCTGTCCCAGGGGCCGGTCCCTGGGCGCAGCCTGATCCGCGCGCCGCCCGCGGCGGCGGACTCGACGAGCGCCGGCAGGCAGGCGGCCTCCGCCGGCTTCACCTCGACTTCGACGCTGCCCGGCCCGCCGCCGGCTTTCCTGCGCCCGCGGGGAGGCGCGGACGGGCAGCCCGCGGCGTCCAGCCTGCGGCGGACCTCCCGGACCAGTTCCGCGGGCAGAGGACCGGCTTCGGCCGCCCGCACGGCCTCGTCCAGATGCGCGGAAGAACGGGTACCGAGGACGGCGGTGTCCACGTCCGGGTTGGAAAGAGCGAAGCGCAGCAGGAAAGCCGTCCGGCTCTCGTCCTCCGGGCGCAGGCCGTCGAGGCCGGCCGCCGCCCAGAACTTCCAGAGCCTGTCGCGCGAAAGCGCGCCTTTCGGCTCGCCCTCCGCTATGCTCCCTCGGACCACCACGCCGGCCCCTGAACAGGAGGCCGCGGCGACCGCGGACTCGTTGCGCCGGTCCAGCGCGCCGTAGGGCAGCTGGAACACGTCGAAAGCCCCCCAGCCGATGTACTCCTCCGCGTCGGGCAGAAAAGTGCTGACGGAAACGAAACGGGCCTTCCCCTGCCGCCGCACCTTCTCCATGACCTCCAGCAGGCCGCCGCGCCGGACCAGTTCCGGGGGCGGATTATGGAGCTGCCACACGTCGACGCAGGAGGTCTTCAGGCGGCGCAGACTGTTCTCGATATTGTGCAGCAGTCTGGCGGCGGTCCAGACATGTCCGCGGCTCCAGCCCCTGTCCGGGCAGCCGCACTTGGTGGCCAGGAAGAACTCGCTCCTCCTCCCGGACAGGGCCCGGCCGATGAGCTCTTCGCTGCTGCCGTAGTCGGGCGAGGTGTCGATATAGTTGACGCCGGAGTCGAGAAGCCGGTTGAGGAGACGCGCCGCCGAAGGCTCCCCCGGAGGAACGGAACTCAGCACCCCCGAACCGTAACCCAGCACGGAGACGCGGAGCCCTGTATTTCCCAGTTTCCTTTTTTTCATGACCGGAGCTCCCCGCCGCCGGGGCTTGAAAAAAGCCGCCGAATGCGGTTACGGAATGCATCACAGCGGCTCTTATGCCAATGATACAATAAAATAAGAAAGCTAGCGAGAACGGCCGGCGGGAGGGATCATCGAAAGAGCGGACTTCCTTCCGAGCAGCAGCGAGGCGGCCAGCAGGTAGGCCGCGAGGGGGACCGCCGGGGAACCCGGCCGGCCTCCCAGCGAGAGTCTCTTGGCCGCGCCGGGGGACCGCAGGAAAAGGTCGGCGCAGGCCCGCAGGGAGGCCGGCGCGGGACCGTCGCAGGCGATGGCCATCTCCCTCATGAGCACCGGGGCGGCGTATTTGGGCGGATGGACCAGGTCGCCGAAACCGGGTTCGCGGCGCAGGCGGGCGAAAATACCGGCCAGGAAGAACAGCGGTCCGGCCTCCTCCGCGAAGACCCGGTTGACGCGGGCGGCGCCCTCCAGGAAACCCTCGAGCGCGCGCCCTGAAAGCCCGCGCGCGGCGCCCAGGGCGTAACTCTCGGCCGGCGAAACGGGCCCCGCACCGTACTTCCGGGCCAGCCCGGACTGAAAGGCCGCCAGGCGGCGCAGCCGGGAAGCGTCTATGCCCCCCGCGGCGTCCCCGGCCGCGAAGCGCCGCAGCGGCGGCAGGGTCGCCAGGTCGGACGGGAAGAAACTCCCGTCGGGGAACAGCGTGAGGGCCCGGCCCGGGTCCTCCTCGGCGGGCGCCCCGGAGAAACCGCTGAAAATAAAACCGGCGGGCGGGCCGCCGGCGGCGAGCGCCGCGGCCGCGGACCTTTTCAGGCCTTTCAGCTCCAGGCGCAGCCGGTCCAGAGCGGCGGGGGTCCATGTTACCCCGGCGTCCAGCGCTATCTCCAGCTGCTTGAACCCGGAGCGTGCTCCGAGGAGGCGGGCGATCTCCGGCAGGCGTCCTATCGAACGCGAATCGAGAACGGCGGCGGCGTGCACCCTCGCGGCGAGACGTCCGTCGGACATCGTCGCGGCCAGAGGGGCGGGGACGACCGCGCGGGCGCGGCGGCCGCCGCGCAGGTCGAAACGGGCGCTTATCTCCGCGCCGGCGGAGACCAGGTCCCGGACGGTCCGCGGGGTCAGCAGTTCCGCGGAGGAGACGACCTCCAGTTCCGCCGAAGGGACCGCGCGGCGCGCCGCCCGGAGCAGCCGGAACAGCGGGCCGGGGTCCCCGAGCGGCTCTCCGCCGGTGAAAACGATCTTGAAACGCCCGCCCCGGCCGGCGAAGCGCCGCGCGCGGACCAGCGCCCGGCGCAGGAGTTCCGGCGCGATCCCGGAGGTCCCGTTCCCGCAGCCGGGCCATCCGATGAAGACCTCCAGCAGGAAATCCCCTCTCACTCCGGCTCCAGGCTGACGGCGAGTTTCAGGCCCAGCAGGCCGGCCTTGGCCAGTGAATAAGCGCAGAGGTCGGCGGCCGGCCCGCGGGCCGCGTCGTCCCCGGCCGCGAACCCGAGGGTCAGGGATTTTCTCCGGCCGGGCGCGTACAGGAAAAGGTCCAGGCCGGCGCGCTGCGCGGAAAGCGGCGCGCCGCCCGGACGCAGCCTGAACGCGGCCGCGGTCTTGTCCGCGGAATACTTGGGAGAGTGGGCCAGGTCGCCGAAACCGGGAGCGGTCGCCAGCCGCTCGCCGGTCTCCAGCAGTCCGAGATAACCGGACATCTCCCGCGCGAAAAGCAGGTTGACCCTGGAAGTGTCCCGCAGGTCGCGGGAGAGTTCCCGCCCGGAAAGCCCCAGGGAAAGCCCGCGGTAATATCTCTCCACCGGCGCGCGCAGGCCCGACATGCGCTCGCAGCCGCGTTCGATGCGGCGGAACATGGGCGACGAGATCATCCGGTCCAGCTTCCGCATGTCTATGCCGCTCTCCAGGTCCCCCACGCTGAGGTCCCGCCCGCCCGGAGGTATGAGGGCGAAATCGCAGGGATAGAACCGGCCGTCCAGCGCCAGCGAGACGGCCTGCCCGATCATCCCGCGGAAATCGGAGGCGCCCGAAAGGCCGAAGAGGAAGCGGGGCGGGGGGGAGCCGCCGAGCGCTTCGAGCGGCCGCGATCTGAACAGCCGGAAAGCGGCCTTCAGCCGGCGAAGGGCCGCGGCGTCCCACCTGGCGTAGGTCTCGAGGCCGAGCACCACCGTGCCGACCCCGAGCCCGCGGAAGAGGTCCAGGGACTCCGGCAGCAGGCCGATGGTCTCCGGCGTGACGACCGACCAGACGCAGAGTCCCCCGCCCGAGCGCAGCTCTTCCGGCAGAGCGCGGAGCGCCCCGACGACGGCGTCGAAGGACCCGCGTCCGCCGGGAAAGGTCCGGTGCCTGTCGTGGGCCGCGCGGCAGCCGTCCAGGCTGACGAAGATACGCACGCCGTTGCGGGAAAGGAAGGAGGCCTTCCCCGCGTCCAGCAGTGTGCCGTTCGTATCCAGCCGCATCCTCATCCGGGGGTACGCGCGGCGTATATAGCGGACGACCCGGCGCAGCAGCGGGAAATCCAGGAGCGGCTCGTTGCCCGTGAAGGAGACGAGCCCCTCACCGGCGAGGCCGTTCTTCTGCAGACAGACCGCGTAAAGGTCGACGGCGCGCCGGAGAGTTCCGAACGGAAGGACCTTCCTGGTCTTATCTTTCAGAAGGAAAGAGGAGGAACAATAGTCGCAGGCCAGGTTGCAGCGGTTGGAGAGCACCAGTTCCAGCAGGAAAGGCGAACGGGGGTGCTGCGGCTTCACGCTCTTTTTTTTCATTCCCGGCGGCTCCTTCCTCCCCGCGCGCGGCGCGGCGCTCCTGGCGTAGATTATATTAAATAGGCGGGCCTTACCCGGCGCGGAAAAGTGTTAAAATCATAAGGCGCCGCGGCCGCCCGCGCCCGGCCCGAAGATGAGCAGAACGACGTCACGCGCAAACAGCCCCGTTCCCGCCCGCCGCGGGGCGGCCGCCGGAATGAAAAAGGCGGCCTCACCGGTCCCGCGGCCGGCCTTCGAGGTCGAAGTATTCCTGACCAACCGCTGCAACCTGGCCTGTTCCTACTGCTCCTCGCGCCATCTCCGCGACGACAGCTCCGCCAGAAAGCTGACACCGGAACAGCTCGAACGCTTCGTGGACCTCCTGGCCTCCGACCGCGCGATAAGGACGGAGTTCGCCGGCCCGGTGCGCCTGGAGTTCGCCGGGGGCGAGCCGCTCATGGAGTATTCGTCGCTCAAACGCGCGGTGGAGTATATCCGCGGGCGCGGTCTGGATTTCGAGCTCGCCATCGCCACGAACGGCACGCTGCTGACCCCGGAGCGCGCGGACTGGCTGGTCGCCAACGGAGTCGACATAAGGATAAGCCTGGACGGACTGAAGGCGGTCAACGACAGGCACCGGGTCTTCGCCCACGACAGGGACAAATCCGTCTTCGACGCCGTCATGAAGAACATCTCCGCCTGCTTCCCCACGGAGCGCCACAGGGCCTATTGCAACATATCCCCGACCCTGGACCCGGAGACCATCCCTACCCTGCCGGACACGATCCGTTTTTTCCGCGGGGAAATGGGGGTGCGCAAGCTCAGGATAGGACTGGAGGCCTTCGGCGAATGGGACGCCGCCGGCCTGCGGCGTCTGCGCCTGGCCCTGCGGCGCTCCGTCCGCGGTTTCCTGTCCCCCCTCGCTCCCGGGGGCGACCCTAAGGAGATAGAGGCCGCTTTCGCCGATTTCCCCGTACGCCAGGACATCCGCTGCTACCGCGAGGGGCCGGAACAGGCCACCGTGACGCTCGCCCTTCTCTACGACGGACACTTTTATCCCTCGCCGGACTTCGTGGTCGCCCCGCCCCCGCCGGAGGAAAAGTACCGCGTCGGGGACCTGGAAAGCGGGATAGACTTCGCGGCGGTGCGCCGCGCTTTCGCGCCGATGCTGCGCGCCATAGACCGCAAGTGCCGGTTCCGGTCCGGGCCGCGCTCTCCCGTGGAGGGCTATTACTGGGGCCTGGTGAACCGCTACTCCCGCGCGCGGATAGAGCGGATCCTGGAGAGCACCTCCGAGGTCAACAGGGTCTTCCGCGAAGAGGCCGGAGGGTTCCTCAGACTGCACCGGCTTTACGGCGGGCTCTCCCGCGAAGCCGGTTTCGGGGATTTCCCCCACGCGCCGAAACACGCGGCGGGCGCGGAGGTCCGCCGCCTGCGGCTGGAGGCCGGCGAAGAGTCCTCCCTTGCCCGGCTGCGCGGCGAGGTGGACCACTTCCTTTATTCTCCCGGCGGGCGGAAGACCCTTGTGCTGGGGTCCGCCGGGGCGGCGGAAGAAAAGACCGAAGCCGTCCTCATGTATTCGGCCATGAAGGCCGCCTGGCTGGGGAAAAAGCTGCGCGTGGAACTGGAGCACTTTCCGGGGAGAACGAGGTGACGATGAAGACAGGACCGTCAAAACCGGCCAAGCCGCCCATGCTCGACCTCGAGATCATCATGACGAACCGCTGCAACCAGGCCTGCTCCTACTGCTACACCAGGCATCTCCGGGGGGGCGCGGAGAACAGGACGCTGACCTTCGCCCAGTTGAAGCGCTTCGTGGACCTGGTGTCCAGGGGCCCCAGGATGCGCCGCACGTTCACCGGGTCCGTCAAGCTGGAGTTCTCCGGCGGGGAGCCCCTGCTGGAGTTCGACCTGGTCAAAAGGACCATCGATTACATACGCTCCGAGGGGCTGGACTTCGAGCTGGCCGTGGCCACCAACGGGACCCTCCTGACGAAGGACCGGGCGGATTATTTCTTCCGGAACGGGGTTCTCGCGCGCGTAAGCCTCGACGGGATAAAACCGGTCAACGATCTGCACAGGAAATTCGCGGACGGCGGGCGCGGCTCGGTCTTCGAGGCCGTGACGGCAAATCTCAGGAAGGGCTACCCGACGCCGGAGCGCATGGACCGCTGCTGCATCACCCCCACGCTGACGCCCGGGACCGTGGACGCGCTGCCGGAGATAGTCGATTTTTTCAGGCACGACCTCGGGGCGAGGACCATCCCGGTAGGCCTGGAGGCTTACGGAATATGGGAGAGGGCCGATATCGAACGCTTCCGGCTGGCTTTACGACGCATGATAGACGGGTTCCTCGGAGCGCTGAACCCGGGCTCGGACGTGAAACGCACCGAGGCCGCGTTCGCGGAATTCCCGCTGAGGCGGGAGCTGAAATCGGAGGACGACGGCAGGGAATGCACTTCGGGCACGCTCGCCCTGCACTACGACGGCTTCTTCTACCCTTCGCCGGATTTCGTGACCGCGCCGCCGCCCATCGACCCGAAATACCGCATAGGGGACCTGGAGAGCGGCATAGACCTCGGGCGGCTCAGGGACATACTCGCCCCCATGCTCGACGAGGTTTCCAGGAAATGCCGCTACCGCTCCGGTCCGCGCAATCCGGTGGAAGGCTACTACTGGGGGCTCGTGAACGGCTACCCGGAGAAAAAAATAGACCGTATCCTGGAAAGCACCTCCGAGCTGAACCGGGCCTTCCAGGAGGAGTCCCGCTATTATCTCTCCATCTTCGCCATCTACAAAAGCCTCTACATGACCCCCGGTTTCGGGGACTTCACTCACCTGCCGCGCCACCGGGGGGACAAGGAGATACGCTCCCTCCGCCTCGCGGTCCGTCCAGATTGTTCGACGGTAAAACTGCGGGAGAGGCTCGACCCCTTCCTTTACTCTCCGGGCGAGCGCAAGGAACTGGCGCTGGAATGCGCCGGGGAACCCGCGTCCTGCCGGGAACTGGCGGACGGGATGGCGCTCTACGCCGCCATGAAGGCGCGCTACCTTGGCAAGAAACTCAGGCTCGCGGGGACATCCCGGCCTGGGCCGCTCCCGGACCAGGGATAGTCATCGCCCGCGGTCGGCCGCCGGCTCCGCGGACTGAAGGGCGTTCAGCAGCCGGCCTGCCAGGGACCTGGCGCCTTCATAACCCATAAAAGGCTCGTCGCTCAGACAATGATGGGCGTAGGACGGGAACCCCAGCTCCACCGCGGGAACACCGCCGGTCAGCCCCGCGGTGATGGCCAGCGAATCGCATACGCCCAGGTGCGGCCTGTCGTAACGGCCCAGCGCGGCCAGCGCCTCCGCCGCCTCCGCGACCTCCGGGGCGAACATAACGAGCTTGGCGGCGGGACCCGGTGCGGACAACGGGCGGCTTAAAGAGCCGATAAAAGCGGCAGGCACCCGCATGCACAGCTCGAGCGCGAAGCCGCGGAGCGCGGAATAAAGGTAAGGGTCCCCCGCGAAAACGATGTTATGATGCGCGAGCGCGGCCTGCGCCGGAGCGAGTTCACGCCTGGTCGCCCGTTCCAGTTCCGCGAGGACCGGAGGCAGAGGACCTTTGAGTCCCGCGGCGGCCCTTACGGAGGCCAGCCAGGCGGACGTTCCCCCGATCCCGACGGGAAGACCAGTTTCCACGAGGCGCGCGCCTGTCATGGCGGCCAGCCGCGCGGCGGCCTGCCTGCCGTACGGCATCGAAATGACCAGTTCCGCCTCCCGGGCGCGCTCCCAGCTTTTGAATTCCTTCCCCCCGGGCAGCACGGCCAGCAGGTCCACGCCCGCGGCCGCGAGCAGGCGCTTCAGACCGGAAATGTTGGCGGAGTGGTCGCGCTCGTTCCTGTCGAAAAGATAACCCGCTATCACCGCCGAACGGCGCCTCTTGCGTACCCGGCGGACGGGCAGCGCGGAGACCAGCGCGTCCAGCGCCTTCGCGTAACCGTCCAGCCAGTCGCCCTCCAGGGAAAGCGGGGGCACGACGGCTACCGGCGCGCCGGAACGGACGCGGGAGGCTATCCCCTCGTAATCCATGCCGATAAGCCTCATGAAAGGCAGCCCGGTAAGCAGCACCACGCCGTAGAGGCCGGAACCGGCCGCGCTTTCCAGCAGCGCGGACAGTTTATCCTCGGGGTTGGGCGGCTGCGGCATCGTGCTGGTCACGGTGCACATCACCCTGTGCCGCCCGTCGCAGGAGAGAAGCGTGGAATGAAGATCGTGGTTGCCGGCGATATAATCCGCTTTCGTTATGACGCAGCTGGGCCCGTCCACCATGACGGCCGCGTCGGGAACGGCGTTGACCGCGAGATAGACTCCCAGCAGGTAGGGCGGGTCGTAGGTCTTCCGGAATTTTTCGGGAGCCGCGGCGTTCTTCATTAAAAGTCACACTCGCAGAGTTCCAGCAGCCGGCGGACCGTCTCCAGCGCCCCGTCATAACCCGGCTCGAACAGCGCCGCGGAAAAAGGTCTCCGGCCGGCGCCGGTCACGCGGGGGTCCAGCCTGGCGTCGGAATAGACGAGCTTCATGGCGCGGGGCCGCCTGAGCAGCGCGTCGAGCCGCGCGGGCGTGGAGAAGAAGCGCGGCCGCAGCGGCGCCCCGAGCTTCCGCCCGAGAGCGAGCGCCGCCGCGGCCGCCCTGGTTCTGGCCGCGGGGTCCGGCGCGTATACCAGCAGGTCCGCCCTGAAGCCGCCCTCGAGCACTACCGGCAGCACCGGCACGCCGCCCGTGAGGATGCCGCCGGCGAGCGGCTCCAGCTCCTCCGGCGCGGCGACGAAACAGGCGCGGTAGCGCCCGGCGGCCAGCGCCAGCGCGCGCCGCTCTTTTTCCGCTCCTGGAGCCGGCCCGGCGGCCGGGGTCCGGCGGCCGAGGGCCGCGCGGATGCCTTCCAGCCAGGCGCGGACTCCGGCGAAGCCGTAAGGCGCGGGCGGGACGAGCCATTTGAGCCCGGCCTCGTCGAAAGCGGCGCACAGCGCGGCGTCGGGGGCGGGCAGCACGGCCAGCCTGCCGCGCGAGACCGACGCGTAAAAATCCTCCGAGGGCGAAGCGCTCGTGAGCCCCGTCCGCTCCAGCAGGGCGGCGAGCTCTTCCCGGCAAGCCCCGAAACCGATGAGGTTGACGTCCACGGAGGGTTTCACGCCCCTGAACGCCGCCAGCCTGCGGGCCATGAAAGCGGCGCGCGCTTTGGTTTTGGCCGACGCGTAGCCGGAAAGAATACCGTTGCAGTTCTCCACCACCACCGTCGCGCCGCGCTTTTCCTCGACCCTCTCCGACAGCCCGGCGCTGTCGCTGCCCAGCTGCACCGCCGTCACAGCGCGCTCTTCTTCGACCCCCTCCAGCAGCCTGGCGGTGTCGCCGGCCAGCAGCATCGGCGCGCAGCTGAGGTAGAATTCCACCAATCCTCCCGGCCCGGCCAGGCGCGCGGCGCGGTCGAGCGAATCTTTTATCAGCGCTTCGTCGCCGCGGGCGGCGTCCAGCGCCCCGAAATCGGTGTTCATCACGTGCGCTTCTTCCTTCGGCAGCAGCGGGCAGCGCGAGGGGCCGCTGGAACCGGCGAGACCGGCTTGTTCGCGGAACAGGTTCAACGCCCCGTTGTCGCAGCAGCTGAAACGGCACTCGATGTCGCCGTGCTCCACCATGACCGCGCCCTGCGGTATATGCAGGTCCACAGTGCCCGGCGGAAAGATAAACCGCTGCCACTGCCCCAGTCTCATGTGCGGGAGGATGAGCGTGCCGAAAGGCCCGGTTTGTTCCCCGTGTTCGGAAAACGAACTTATCCTGGCGTAATGATCCCCGCCGCGGCCGAAATAATCCGTCAACTCCGCGTATTTAAAACCGGCGAGGCCGGCGGCGGCCGCCGCGAGTTCCTCGCCCAGACCGCGTACCTGGGGCTCCGCCCGGCCGGGGTAGAAACAGACCGCCCAGTCGGAGAGCCTTATCGGCCCGTCCCGGGAGCCGGCGGCGGGGGCGATGAGGATCTTCAGCGTCCCGCGCGGCGAGGTCCGCCCGTTCGCCGGACCCTGCCCCCTCTCTCCCCAGTCAAAGGAGGACGGCACGGTCCACTCGCAGACGATCTGGCCGCCCTCCAGGCCTATGGGTTTCATGCGGGCCCGCGTAAAGGCCGCGGCCAGGCCGCGGGAAGCCCCGGAACGGCCGGCCGGAAGAACGCTCCGCGGGGCGGGCGGCCGGGCGGCGGGGGGGCGGCCCTCTATAAAATCCGAGAACTCCTGGTCGCTCATGGCCCTGGGCGGCGAAGAACCCGGCCGCGCCGCGCGTATGGCGGCGCAAAGACCGCGCAGAGCCCCGGCGAAAGGGCTCTTCGGCGAGGCCAGTACCGCCGGCACCCGTCCGCGCTCCGCGGCCGCCACGGCCGGGTCGCGCGGGATGACGGCCAGTACGCGCGTATTCACGGCGGCAGCGAAATCCGCCGCCGTTCTCGCGCCGGCCGCGTTCTTGGCGTTGACCGCCAGCCCGGCCAGGTAGACGCCGTTGCGGGCGTAGTTCTCGACCATCTTTATCAGTTTGTTGGCGGAATAGAGCGAAAGGAGCTCTTCCGACACCACGATAACGACCTTTTTCGCGAAGCCCCGCCGGAGCGGCGCGGCGAAACCTCCGCAGACCACGTCGCCCAGCACGTCGAAGACCGCCGCCGTGTAGCCGTCCTTCTCGAGGAGTCCCGAATCCCTTACGGCGTCCAGCATGACGCCTATCCCGGTGCCGGCGCAGCCCAGGCCGGGCCGGGGGCCGCCGACCTCTATACAGCGCACGCCCTTCACCGGAGCGTCGAAGATGAACTCGCGCAGGCGCGCCTCCGGGTCGGGGCCGGGGGAATCGGAAAAAGGCTGGATATGGCGGCCCATCAGCGCCAGCGTGGAATCCATCTTGGGGTCGCAGCCGATGTGCAGGACGCGGCCGCCGCCGGCCGCCAGCAGCGCCGACACGTTGGAGGCCAGCGTGCTCTTGCCTATCCCGCCTTTCCCGAAGAATACGATGCTTTCCATATTATACGCCGTTCCGCGCGCGCTTTATTTTACCTAAAAACGGGAGGCGTTTCCGGCGAAAGCTCAGCGGGGCCCGTTGCCGCCCCTTAAGGCGTTCGCCATCCTGCCGGCGAGCGTCCTGGCCCCGGCGAAGCCGAGGAAGGGCTCGTCGTTGAGGCAGTGATGTCCGTAGGAAGGGAACCCGAGCTCGACGAACGGCAGCCCGGGGGCCAGCCCTTCGGTCGCCGCGAAAGAATTGCCCACCAGCAGATGAGGCCTGTCATAGCCCGCCAGCGCTGCGACCGCTCCGGCGGCCCCGGCCATGTCCGGGCACAGGAGCAGGAGTTCAGGCGGACGGACCGGCAGTTTCTCCCGCGTGCCGGAATCCAGCACCGCGGCCGGCACGCGGAGCTTCAATTCCCCGGCGAAGGAGGCGAAAGCCCCGAACAGATGCGGGTCTCCGGCGAATACGGCGCCGCGGTGGGCCAGCACGTCCAGCAGCGGGGCCATCTCCCCGGCGGCCAGGACTTCCTCCGCGGCGACGGCGGCCGGCGGCCCTCCCCGGAGTCCGGCGGCGCGGCGCAGCGCGGCCAGCCAGGCCGAAGTGCCTTTCAGGCCCATCGGCAGCCCCGTCTCCAGCAGGACGGCGCCGGAGCGGGCGGCCAGCCGCGCGGCGGCACGGCGGCCGTAGGGAAGGGAGACTACGAGGTCCGCCTCCAGACCCCGGGCCAGTTCCAGGAAGGGAACGCCCGACGGCAGCACCGAGACGAGCTCCAGGCCGCTCAGTTGCAGCAGGCGGCCCAGTTCCGCGAGATTGGCGGCATGATCGCGTTCCCCGCGGTCGAAAAGGTAACCGGCGACGGCCACGCGGGGCCGCTTACCGGGACGGCGGACGCGGCGGCGCGGGGCCGGCAGCAGCCGGACCAGCGCTTCCAGCGCCAGGTCGTAGCCCTCCAGCCAGCCGGCCTCCAGCGAAAGGGCCGGCACATCGGCGACCGGCGCCCCTTTCGTGATCCCCGCGGCGACGCCCTCGTAATCCACCCCGGCCAGCTTGAAGAAAGGCAGGCCGGTGACCAGCACCGCGGAAAAACCCCCGTCCGAGGCGACCTCGGCCAGCAGCGAAGAGATCTTCCTCTCGTGGTTGGAGTCCTGGGGCAGGGGGGCGGTCATGGTGCAGACGATACGGTGCTTTCCGTCGGGGGAAAGCAGCGTGGACCGGAGATCGTGGTTCCCGGCGATGAAATCGGCCTTGGGCATGACGCAATCCCCGCCGTCCACTACCAGCCCGGCGTCGCTCACGGCGTTCACCGCGAGGTAGACCCCCAGCTGGTAGGGCAGGCTGAAAAGTTTAGGGAAGCGCTCAGCGCGCGAAGTAGCGTTCATTGAAATCCCAGTCGCACAGTTCCAGCAGGCGGCGCAGCGTCTCCGCCGCGCCGTCGAAGCCGGGCTCGAATATACCGGAGGAGAAAGGGGTCTTCCCGGCCGCCGTCACCCGCCCGTCCGAACGCACGTCGGAGTAGACCAGGCGCACGGACCGGTCGGCTTTCAGCGGGCGGGCCAGGCCCTGCGGGGAGGAGAAAAGGACCGGCGCCGGGAACCTGAACCCCGGCAGCGCGGCCTTCAGCCCGGCGGCGGCCTTCCGTCCGTCGGCCGGGCGCGCCAGCACGAAAAAGCGCAGGCCGAAGCCTCCCTCGGCCAGCACGGCCGGGACGGGGACGCGCCTGAAAGCCCCGCCGCCGGAGAGCAGCGCCGCGTCCCCGGCGGGCAGTACGAAAGCGGCGGAAACTCCGGCGGCGCGGCGGCGCAGTCGGGCGTGGACGGCGAGCGTCGCGGGCGGAGGAGCGGCGTCGAAACCCCGGCGGCCCAGGGCGCCGGCTATGGCCTCCAGCCAGGCGGAGGTGCCGGCGAGGCCGTAGGGCGCCGGCGGCAGCAGCCAGCGCAGACCCGCCCGGTCGAGGGCGTTCTGCAGCACCGGGTCGGGCGCGGAGAGGACCTGCAGCCTGGCGGCCGCCGAACCGGCGTAAAAATCCTCGCCCGGCTCCTCCGCGGATATCCCCCTGTCGTTGAGCAGCGCGCGCAGTCCGGGCGGGCATTCGCCGTAATAGACCAGGTTCACGTCCCGCGACGGGGAGCGGGCCGCGCGGCGAAGTTTGTCGGCCATGAAGGCGGCGCGGCGCTCCGCCTTCTCCGGGGAATGTCTGCCCAGCGAACAGTAGCGCTCCAGGGAGACCTCGACGCCGGTTTCAGCGCGGACGCGACGGGCCGCGGCCCCGGCGTCGCTGGCCAGCAGCAGCGGGGAACAGCCCACGTAGAACTCGGCCAGCCCGCCCGGCCCGGCCTGGGCGGCGGCGGCGCGCATGGCCGCGAGCATCTTATCGTCGTCGCCCATGACCGCCTCGATGGAGCGCAGACCGGTGGAAGGCTCCCGTTCGTCGGACCTGGGCAGCACCGGGCCCGGCATGTCCGCGCCGCCCGGCCTGACGCAGGCGTTCTCGCTGAAAGCGCCCAGCGCGCCGCCCTCGCAGATGCAGAAACGGCACTCGTCGTCCCCGTGCATCGCCATGACCGAGTCCGGCGGCGCCAGGGCGTCGACCTCGCTACCGGCGAAGATGAACCGCGGCCAGCGGCCGAAACCCAGGTGATGCCGTTCCCCCGCCGGGGCGCCCGCGTGGCGGAGCGCCGGAACGGGTTCCCCTCCGGGTCCGGCCTGGGCCCCGGACAGCTCCTCGAAACGCAGCGAAGCGAGACGTCCCGCCGCCTCCATCAGTTCCACGCCGAAGGCCTCCGAGGCGCGGCCGGCGGAGGGATGGAAGCAGACCGTCCAGTCGGAGAACACGGTCGCGCCACCCTTCGAAGCCGACGCGGGGGCGATGACGGTCCTGAAGACGCCGCGCGAGGAGGTCCAGTCGAAAAGGAGCTGCCCCCCCTCGATGCCCGCGAAACGGAATCCCGCCGAGACGATCAGTTTCTCCGGCGCCGCGGGAGCGGAACGGCCGCCCCGGCGCGCGCCGGAAGGGCGGGCGGCGGGGCCGGCGCCCCCCCCGATAAAAGAGCGGAACTCGGCCTCGGTCAGGGCGCGCGGAGGGGAGGACGGCCTGCCGGCCGCCTGTATGGCGGAACAGAGTTTCACCAGGCGGCGGGCGAAGTCGCTTTTCGGGCTCGACAGCACGGCCGGAAGCCGCGCGTTCTCCGCCTCCGACACCGCGGGGTCCCGGAGCGTCACCCCGAGAACGCGCGTATTGACCGCGGCGGCGAAGGCCTCCGCGGTACCGACACCCTCCGGCCTCAGCGCGTTGACGGCCAGGCCGGCCAGGTAGACGCCGTTGCGCGAATAATTCCCCGTCATCATTATCAGCCGGTTGGCGGCGTAAAGCGAGAGCGGCGTCTCCGAGGTGACTATCACGACCTTCCTGGCGAAACCGCGGCGCAGAGGGGCGGCGAAACCGCCGCAGACCACGTCGCCCAGAACGTCGAAGACGGCGGCCCCGTAGCCGGCGTCCTCCAGGAGCCCGCCGTCCTTCATCGCGTCCAGCATTATGCCTATCCCCAGCCCGGCGCAGCCGACCCCGGGCTCGGGCCCGCCGGCCTCCACGCAATGGACGCCGGGGACTGGCGATTCGAAGACGCTCTCGACCAGCCGGTCTCCGTCGCCCGCCTTCCCCGCGTACGGCGGGATATGCCGGCCCATCAGCGCCAGCGTCGAATCCATTTTGGGGTCGCAGCCCACATGGAGGACCTTCCGGCCGCCGCGGGCCAGGACGACCGTCACGTTCGAGGCGATGGTGCTCTTTCCCACCCCTCCTTTTCCGAAGAAGACTATGCTTTCCATTTATTCAGCGTCCCTTCGGCCGCGGCCCGGCCGCGCCGCGATTTCGCATTATCATGGGCAGAAAGTGTCTCTCCATCCGCCTGTAGCCTCCGCAGATGTCAAGAATGTATTCCGTTATCCGGCGCCGGCCGGCCGGGTCCGCCGGCGCCGGGAGGCACATGCCGAGGTCCTTGCGGGCGATGGAAAAAAGCTCAGGCCATTCCCGCTCGGCCAGGAAGAACTCGCGCTCCATGGCCGCGTCCGCCCCGGTTTTAGAGAACAGAAGCACTTTATTCAACCGAACCCAGGCCCCGCCACTCTCTCCGGAAACGGATACATCATCGGTCCAAAGACGGCCGGCCGTCTCCAGTTCCTTGAAGGCTTCCCTGCTGCGGCCGACACGCCTGTAAGCTTCCCCAAGCCAGGTGCGCACCTCCGCGTCCTCAGGAGAGCTGACCACGGCTTTCCTGAGACTGGCAAGAGCATTTTTCGTATCACCCAACTCCAGATAGGCCGCCCCCAGCCACCCGGCCGCATAGCGGTGGCCGCTGTCCTTTAGAAGGGCGATGACGCGCCTGTACTGTTTCAGGAACAGCCGCATCTCGCCCTCCCAGACGACCACGTCCTCTTTCTCTTCCGGTAACGCCACCCCGCAAGCGTCCTCGAACTTTTTCAGCCCTCCCTCCACGTCGCCTTCACATAAAAGCGCTTCGCCGATATAGCAATGCACGTGGGGGTGGGTGTATCCGGAAGAAAGCATCCGCCGGAATTCCCGGACAGCCCCGGCATATGAGCCGGAAAAGAGCATTATCTCGCCGGGTATATACCGCGCGAAATCATAGCGCCCTTTGCCTCTGCGCAGCAGCCCATTCAGCGCGCGCATCCATCTCCGGCTTCCCAACGAAGGGATACTCCTCTCCAAAGAACACCGGAGATATGTAAGGAACCCGGAGAGCTCCCGCCGCACCCTGGTTCTTTTAAGCGCCCGGAGATGTCGGGCATAATAGCCCGCCGGCAGTTCACATTTGACGACCGGGTCCCAGGGATGATCCGGGTTGAACATCCTTCTCCCGCCGACGGATGAAGTCATCAGCGAAAGGGCCTCACAGGCCTTCTCATAGTGAGAAAGCGTGCATAATATCTGCACGGTCAAAAGATCCGGTGCTTTATTATGGGACTGCGCGAAAGCAATATCGATAAGGCGCGTGCGCAGTTTCCGCCAGTCCCGACTCTCTCTGGCCGAGGCGGCCTCTTTAAAAAGATGTAATGAGTCGCCTTCGGACGGCCGCCAATCCGCGTGTTTCGAGAGAAAGAAAAAAAGATTTTCTGCCGGCACGTTTCCGGGGTCGAGGGACAAGGATTTCCTGAGCCGGCAGAGCGCGCGTCCGCGCTCCCCCCGGCGGGCGTGGACCATGGCTTTAAGATAATGGACATGCGCCAAACCCGGATTCGCCGCGAGGACCCAATCGATCAGCGGAATGGCCTTTTCGTCGTCTCCAGAGCGCAGAAAATCCTGGGCTAAATGAATGGCCGACTGTAGAGGGTCAGCGCCGGCGGCGAAGCGTTTCATCATAAGACGCGGCACCGCGGGTTCTGTGATCTCCGGGGCGCGCTCTTTACCGAAGTCTTGATACCGATCCTGACGCCGTGCTCGGTCAGGTAACGCCAACGTCCGGCATCGAGGCAGGACGCATCGGCCTCCAGCGTCAGTTCCAGTTTTTTTCCAAGGGAACGGGCCTTCATGACCGAATAGAGAATCATCCCCTCCGCCGCGTCCAGGGTCCTGGCGGAGGGATCAACGGCCTCCAGGACCAGCGACTTTTTCTTCCCGGGCGAATACAGGAAATAGTCGGTCGCGGCCCGCAGGCCCGCGAGTCCGGATATCCCGGATACGGCGAGCCGCAGCCTGCCGGTCTCCCTGCCCGCCAGATACTTCGGGCGATGCGCGAAATCGCCGAAAGCCGCGTCGGACTTAAGCAGCAGCAGCACCTTCTGTATGCGCCAATAGGGGCCGAAGACCCGGTCGAAAGCGGCGTTGACGCTCACGGCGTTCCCGATCATCGCGTCCGGATCGACGCCGCGGTTGGCGGCGTGGAAGTACCTGCTGACCGGCCAGATCACGCCCACGTTCTCCCCGTAGCGCCGTATGACCGGGAAAGCCTCGGAATAGATCTCCCGGACCCGGCCGAAGTCTATCCCGGTCCGCGGGGTCCCTATCCTGTACTTCTCCTCCCCCGACATGCCGAAGACCGCCTCGCCGGGATAGAAGTACCCGTCGAACATCAGCGTGACCTCGCGGCAGAAAACGTCGAAATAATCCGAGAGCAGGCGCTGGCTTTCCAGCCGGTAGCTGGCGACGAAAGAGAAGCAGATGAGGTCGTCGAGGTCGCCGCTCTCGACTATCCCGCGGAAATGGCGCTCCTTTATCTCCGCTAGCGCTCTCTCCAGGCGGCGTATCCCGTCCGGCTTCCACATCTCGTACTCGTCGAAGCCGAGCGCGACCTGGCGGAACCCCAGTTCCTCGAAGAAGCGCAGCGTCCTGGGCAGAGAGGCGACGGTCTCGGAGGTTATGACCGTGGAGACGCAGAAGTTGCCGGAGCGGCGCATCCCGGCCGGCAGGCGCCGGAGATTGCGCAGGACGGCGTCGAAGGCGGAGCGTCCGGCGCCGTCCCCGAAGACGCGGTGCCTGTCGTGCTCCTCCCGGCAGCCGTCGAGGCTTATCACGAGGAAGACATCGTTCTCGAAGAAGAACTCCGCTTTCTCCCTGTCCAGCAGCGTGGCATTGGTCACGACCTTGATCTCGAAACCGGGATACCGGCGCCTGACGTAGCGGACGAAGCGCTTAAGAGTATCGAATTCCAGCAGAGGCTCCCCGCCCGTCACGGAAACGCGGCGGGGCCCGCCGCCGTCGCGGCCGTAGGCGGCGTAAACGTCCACCGCGGCCTTGAGCTGCCCGAAGCTCAGGGCGCGGCCGGTCTTCTGCGTTATCATGTGCCGGGAGGCGCAATAGGAGCAGTCCATATTGCACCGGTTGGTCAGGAAGACCTCAAGCAGGAAAGGTTCCGGTATCGTTCGCGGGTGTTTCATAGGGTGGAAGGACGGCCCGGCCCCGCCCGCCGGGCCGGCGGACTATTTTTTCCCCATCGACTTCCGGATCTCTTTGTTTATCTCCTCGAGCAGTTTCTCCCGCTCGAGCCGCTCCCGTTCGGCCTGTTTGGCCGCTTCGTGCTCGGCCGCCAGCCGCGCGGCCGCCTCCTGCTTGGCCTTCTCCCGCTCGGCGTCCTTCTGCCGGGCCTCCTCCTGCCTGATCAGCATGGCAGCCGGGGAGGCGTCGCGGGCCTTTTCCAGTTCCGCGCAGTAGTACCGGCTTACGTTGAGGGCCAGGGGGGAGCACTCGGCCTCCGCCTTGGCCACGAAGGGCCGGCAGGAGTCGCTGTGGCTGGAGGGGCAGTCGGCGGGATCGCCGGACTTTATCGCCCGGTAAAGAGCGTAATATTCGAGGCAGGAAGCGCGGGCGCCGGCGCAGTCCTCCTTGGACCTGGGGAACAGCGTCAGGCACTGCTTCTTCTCGTCCGCCGGCAGCCCCTCGCAGCCCCTGGCGGCCGCCGCGCATAACGCGGCGTGGTCCTTGCCGGCGAGGAAGGGGAAATCCGCCTCGGATTCCTTGAGCCTCGCGACACAGAACGAATTGTCGCTGTACACACCGGCGGAATAGGCCATGGAGAACATCTCGGCCAGGTCGAGACGGCAGTCCCTCCGCCGGTCGCTCGGCAGATTGTTCAGGTTCTCGCAGGACGCGGAGTCCCTCGCGGCGAAAGCCCGGCAGTAAAAATAATCGGCCAGGCCTTTCTGCAGTTTTTCCGTGGCGGCCGTTTTCAGCGAATAGGGCTGGTTGCCCGATTTCGGCCCCCAGGTCATATTGTAGGCCCCGAGGATCTCCCCGACCGAGCCGCCCACGCAGGCGGACTTATCCGGATCGTACGCGCCGGTATTGACGAAGGTGCCGTCCGGGCCGGTGTCGGAGGGCAGGGGTACGCCCTCGGGCCCGCCTTGCTGCGTCGGGCCCGGGACGGCCGTGGCGGCCGTTCTCTTCTTTTCCGCGTACTGAAGACCCAGGATGAGCGCCATCAGCGCTATTATCAGCAGGATTATCCAGTTCCTCATAATCGTCCCCCGTCCTCGCTCTCAGGCGGCGGTCCGCGCGGACGCTCCGCCGGCCCCCAGTATACAATTAAATTATAAGCGGCGACAATCCGCCGCCCCGCCTTTACCAGACCGAGGCGGCCAGGGAAACGAGCCGGCCGGAATAGCGCCGGAGGGAGGGGTCTTTGGAGGCGAGCACCTCCCGCAGCAGGGCGTCCAGGAAAGCCGTGCGCAGGGAATATGCCTCGGAACCGCCGGAAAGCCCGGGCACCCGGTAGTAACGGCTCACGCACGAGGGACAGTCCGGCCCGCCGGGGCGGCAGTCTCTGAAGCGGCCCAGGAACCCTTCCGCCGGCGTCCCGATCCTGACCTGGGCGGCGTAACGCGGATAATCGACGAAACCGAAAGGGTAAAGCGAGTAATGCCCGTCGGGGAAAAGCTCCAGGTCGCGCAGGAAAGGGCAGGAATCCGGTCCCTTCGCACGCGCCGGCGACGCCCTCTCCATGAAGGGCTCGAAGGCATAGAAACCGCCGGCCCGCACGGTCCCGAGGAAGGAGGAGCGCGCCCGCGCCAGGGCGCGCGAAAAAGCCGCCAGCCGCGCGGTCCCCCACGGCGCGCCGTGCACGCACTCTATGTTGACGATCCGGAAACCGAGGGACAGGATGCCGGCGAGGTCCCTGTCGGCCAGGCCCGCGCGCGAGGGATGAACGCAGAGCAGCGCCGTCACGCGCATGGGGTCGAGCGCGGCGAACACCGCCGGCAGCCGCCGTTCCAGCGCTTCGAAACTTCCCCGGCCGCCGGGAAAGCGGCGGACCCGGTCGTGCGAGGCGGCGGAGCCGTAGAGGCTTATCGAAAGCACGATATCCCTGGACCGGACGAACCCGAGTTCTCCGGGGCCGAGGGTGAGACCGTTGGAGGCCAGCCAGACCGAGAGCTTCTTGCGGCGGCGCGCGGCCGCGGCGCGGGCATAGTCCGTTATACGCTCCAGCAGCGGCAGTTTCAGCAGGGCTTCCCCGCCGTAGAGTTCCAGTTTCTTGGCGTTCCCGGGGGACCCCAGAAGCGCGTCCACGGCGCGCCGCGCGTCGGGCTCCTTCACGGTCAGCCCGGCCGATTTATCTATGAAACAGTGCGTGCAGGAGAGACAGCAGTCCGAGGTGACCGCGATCTTGAGCTTGGAGATCTCTTTCTTTCCCGTCATGCTCCGTCCGGCCGCCGCGCGGCCGGCCCTCAGGCCGGCAGTTTCAGCCCGGAGACCAGCTTCTTCAGCTCGCCGAGGTCGGGCTTTATCACGTGCGGCTTGCCGACGGACTTCATGGCGGCGCCGACGTCCTTGAGCCCGCTGCCCGTGACCAGCAGGACCACGCTCTCGTTCTCTTTGACCAGGCCCTGCGCGGCGGCCTTCTTGAGGCCCGCCCAGGAGGCGGCCCCGGCGGGCTCGGCGAAAACGTTGGAGCCGCGGGCCAGCTCGGGTATGGCGGCCAGGATCTCGTCGTCGGTGACCGAGACCGCGAAGCCGCCGGAATCCTTTATCGCGCCTACGGCGGCCTGCCCGTCGCGCGGCACGCAGACGGAGATGCTGTCGGCCAGCGTTTTCCCGCTCACGGCCTGTATGTCGGCGCCGGACTCGAAGGCGCGCTTGACGGCGTCGCTGCCCTCGGCCTGCACGGCTATCAGCTGCGGCAGCTTCTCGATGATGTCCAGGTTCTGGAACTCCACGAAGCCCTTCCAGACGCCGCTTATGATGTTGCCGTCCCCGACGGGCACTACGACCTTGTCCGGCACCTCCCACTTGAGCTGTTCGCAGATCTCGAAGGCGCAGGTCTTCTTGCCCTCGCGCGTGAAGGGGTTGTAGCCGGTGCTGCGGTTATACCAGCCGTACTCGCGGCTGGCCTTGAGGCAGAGGTCGAAGGCGTCGTCGTAATTGCCCCTGACCAGGATGACCGTCGCGCCGAAGACCAGCACCTGCGCGATCTTGGCCGGCGGCGCGTTCTCGGGCATGAAAATGACGGTAGAGATGTCCAGGCTCCCTGTCAGGCAGGCCAGCGAGGAGGCGGCGTTGCCGGTGGAAGCGGTCGTAATGACCTTCTCTTTCTGGTCCATCGCGCGCGCCACCACCACCGCGTTGGCGCGGTCCTTGAACGAGGCCGACGGGTTGCGGCCGTCGTCCTTCACGAAAAGGTTGGGCACGTTTATCGTCTGGCCCAGCTTCTCGGCCCTGTAGAGGGGCGTCCAGCCTATCTGCACCGGCGGGATATGCTTGAGGTTGGGCAGCGGCAGCAGCTCCGCGTAGCGCCAGATGCTGCGGTCCCAGTTCTCCTTGAGGACCTCGTAGTTGAGCCGCTTCTTCACCAGGTTGTAATCGTAGAGCACCTGCAGGTTGCCGCCGCAGGCGACGCAGTTGTACCTGGTCTCCGAAAGCTTATGGTCCTTGCCGCAGTGTATGCACTGCAGGGTTTTTATTTTTTTCATCGTTCGCGCCTCAGCCCGGCAGGACGGTGGTGCCGGCCTTGCCCGCGAGCGTCTCCTCGAACAGCTCGGTCTTGGAGATATAGGCCACCGAACCGCCGTTCTTGATGAACTCTATCACGGCCTTGATCTTGGGGCCCATCGAGCCAGGCGGGAACGGGGCCGGCTTCCGGTTGTAGATCTCCTCCAGCTCCGAGACCTTTATGACGCGCAGCGCCTTCTCGTCGGGTTTCTGGTAATTGAGCTTGGCGCCGTCCTCGCCGGTGAAGATGGTCAGGCTTACCTCGACCTTTTCGCCGCGGGCTTTGGCGCGCTTCATCAGCATGCAGCCCAGCAGGGCGCTGGCCAGGTCCTTGTCGATGACGGCCTCCACGCCGGTGTACATCTTGAGCGGCTTGCCGCCCTTGTGGGGGCGGGAGAACTTCACGCCGTAATTGGTGGAGTAAACCTCTTTGCCGTCCTGTATCTCGACCGGCACCTCGCGCACGGGGATGCCGCCGCCGCCGACGGTTATCGGCACTATGCCCTTCTCCAGCAGGGCCTCGATGGCGTCTATCTCGACGATGTCCACCGGGGCCGGGGAGGGCACGACGCGGCGCCAGATCTCGTTGCCGGCGGCGTCCTTCTTGTACATCTTCATGACCCAGCCCTCGGCCTGGCGCCGCTTCGCCTCCTCGGCGGTATAGGACTGGCCGACGTACTTGGAGGGGTTCTTGAAATCCGGGTCGTCCTTGTTGACCACGACCTGCGTCACGACGCCGGCCAGGATATTGTCGATGCCGCGGATATTGAGCTCATTGTTGAGCTGGGCCATCATGAAGGACATGGCTCCCTGCGTATCGGCCACGCAGACGTCGAGCGGCAGCGGGAAGAGCGTCGGGCGGCACATCTCGGCGCGCTGCAGGATATTGCCGACCTGCGGGCCGTTGCCGTGAGTGATGACGTACCTGTCTTCGGGGTGTTTCTCGAAGATGTCGGCCACCAGCTTGCCGGTCTCGGCGGTGCGCTGCCACTGCATGGCGATATCGGGATTGATGGTCCTGCCGTCCTTGTCCTTGAGGCCGACCGGGGCCACCTCGTTGCCGCCGAAAGCGAATATCCTTATCTTTTTCATCTGGGAGTCTCCTTGATGCTCTTTAAAGCGGCCGACAGGCCTTTCCTGACGGCGAGCGTAAATTCTGGTAAATCCTCCCCCCCTTTATCAAGTTCCCGCAGGAGGGAGAGGCTGACTTCCAGCTGTACGCCGCCGGCGGCGGCCCGGTTGGTCAGGTTCCGGGGCGAGCGGCCGGGCAGGCGCCGGCAGGGGAACTGCGTCCTGAAACCGGCCTTTTCCAGCGCCTCCGACACCAGCCGGCCGGCCTCCGCGTTGGCGCCGCCGACGCAGACCCATCTGCCCTTCTCGGCCTGGCCGTGCAGCGAGACGGCGAGCCGGGAGCGGCCCGCCAGGTCCAGGGCCCGGGGGTCGTCGAAATTGGCCGAGGTCAGGTGCAGCCGGCCGCTGCCCCGCCCCAGCCAGGCGTTGAAGATATAGAGGTTCCAGTCGGCGCCGGCCACGGACCGGGCCAGGCGCGAGGTGCCGCGCTCCAGGTCGCCGCCGTGAGGCGCCAGGACAGTCACCTCCGCGCCGCGGTCATAGACCTCCACGGAATAGTCCCGCCCCTCCGTGAGAGGAGAGGTCAGGGCGGCGAAATCCGCGTGGGCGTCCGGTCCCAGCCGGTAGGTCGCGGGGGAGCAGCCGTAAAAGGAGAAAATGGTTATGGACGCGAGAATTAAAAAGCGCATACCTTGACAATAAAACGATACAATATATTTAATCCATTAAGCATCCGGGCGCCCGGGCGCCGACGGAGGAGCCTTTTTAAGGATATCATTCAGGAGAAAAAACATGCCCACCGCCACCAAGACGCAGAAATTCGACCTCGAGAAGGCCATCGCCGAGCTGAAAAAACTCGACGCCGACCTCTACCACAAGGACTTCCTGCTGACCTGGCAGAAGAACGACGCCGAGATACACTCGGTGCTCAAGATCGCCGAGATACTGAAAGAGATGCACGCCCGCAATATCAGCGCGCGCATGTTCGAGACCGGCCTGGCCGTCTCCAACTTCCGCGACAACTCCACCCGCACCCGCTTCTCCTTCGCCAGCGCTTGCAACCTGCTCGGACTGGCCGTGCAGGACCTCGACGAGGGCAAGTCGCAGATAGCCCACGGCGAGACCGTGCGCGAGACCGCCAACATGATCTCCTTCCTGACCGAGGCCGTCGGCATCCGCGACGACATGTTCATCGGCAAGGGCCACACCTACATGAAGGAAGTCGCCGAAGCCCTCGACGACGGCCATAAGCAGGGCGTGCTCAACCAGCGCCCGGCCGTGGTCAACCTCCAGTGCGACCTCGACCACCCGACGCAGAGCATGTCCGACCTGCTGTTCATCAAGAACCATTTCGGCGGCTTCGACAAGCTCAAGGGCAAAAAAATAGCCATGACCTGGGCCTACTCGCCCAGTTACGGCAAGCCGCTCTCGGTGCCGCAGGGCGTCATCACGCTGATGAGCCGCTTCGGCATGGAGGTGGAGCTGGCCTACCCCGAGGGCTACGACCTGCTGCCCGACACCATCGAGGTCGCGAAGAAGCACGCTAAAAAGTCCGGCGGCAGCTTCAAGGTATCGAACAGCATGGAGAGCGCCTTCAAGGACGCCGACATCGTCTATCCAAAGAGCTGGGCCCCGTTCAAGGTGATGGAGCGCCGCACGCAGCTGCTCGAGAATGGCGACCAGGCCGGTCTCAAGGCGCTGGAGAAGGAGTGCCTGGAGAACAACGCGAAGTTCAAGAGCTGGGAATGCGACGAGGCGAAGATGAAGCTCACGAAGGGAGGCAAGGCCGTGTACATGCACTGCCTGCCGGCCGATATCACCGGCGTCAGCTGCAAGGCGGGCGAGGTGAGCGCGAGCGTCTTCGAAAAGGCCCGCATCGGCACCTACAAGGAAGCCGGCTACAAGCCTTTCATCATCGCCGCGATGATAACCGCCTGCACAAAGAAGGACCCGGCGAAACTGCTGGCGGAACTCCTCAAGGCCGGCGGCAGGCGCGCGCGCTGAACGGAACGGCGGCCGCGCCCCGCGAAAGCCCCCGGCTCCCCGGGGGCTTTTTTTTACTCCCCTGCCGGGCCGGCCTGAAATGATAGAATACGCTCGTGAAGCGGAAGACCGGGGACAAAAGCTGGATCAGCGAGCAGTTGTGCGTGCCGATGGCCCGCACCTGCAACCTCTATTGCCGCTGCTGCCAGAGCCCGCCCAGGGGCGAACCGGCGGCGCCGCTGAACAAGGTCCTGGCCGAAGTGCGGCGGCGGCGGATAGAAGCGGTCAGCCTGGAGGGCGGAGGCGAGCCGACCGCCGGGAACGATTTCTTCGACTGGGTGGCCGCGCTGAAAAAGGCCGGGGTGCGGCGTTTCATGCTCTCGACGAACGGCGTGGCGCTGTCCGACCCGGCATTCTGCCGGAAGGCAGTTAAGGAGATAGACTATTTCACGGTGAACCTGCCCGGGGCCGACGAGAGGACCTACGCGCACGCCACCCGGAGCGTGAAGTTCCCCCTGGCCATGAAAGGCCTCGAAAATCTTAAAGCCATGGGGGCCGCGGACAGGATCAGGCTCTTCCATATCATCTACCGCGGCAATTACCGCCGCCTGCCGGCCTTCGCGGAGTGGACGGCCGGCGCGCTGCCGGACCTGGCCTTCGTGAATTTCACTTTCGTGCGCAACGCGGGACGGGTCGCGGACAGCGCGGAACTCGTGCCCCGCTACTCCGAGGTCGAACCGTACCTCAAACTGGCGCTCGGCCGGCTGAAACTCGCCGGGATCAGGGCCGTGGTCCAGAACTTCCCGCTCTGCCGCCTCGGGAACTTCGAAGGGTTCTCCTTCGAGTTCCACCGCTGGAGACGCGGCGACCGGGTCCTGGAGGCGGGGGTGGCCGGCAAGGCCGCGTGCGCCGCCTGCTCCCGCTGCCGCCTGGAGCCGGCCTGCTGCGGCGCCAGAAAGGATTACCTGCGCGTGCACGGCAGGTCGGAACTCTCCGCTTCCTCCCTCGACCCGGCGGCGATAAGACCCGAGCCTTTCCAGTGAGCCCCGGCATGAAGATAGTCTCCTGTTTTTCGGACATAAAGGAACTCGGGCCGCTCGCCGAAGCGGGTGCCGACGAATTCTATACGGCCGCCCGGGAGCTCCCGGCTTTCCACTCCGGAGAGCTGCCGCTCGCCCGCCTGCCCGGGGCCATCAGGCTGGCGCACTCCCTGGGCAGGAAGATCTCCGTCGCCGTCAACGCCCTGCTGGCCACCGCCACGGTACGGCGGCTGGCCGCCGTGGAAAAGAGCGTGCGCCGTCTCGACGAGGCCGGGGCCGACTCGTTCATATTCGCCAGTCCTTACCTGCTGCGGATGTTCTCGGCCCCGGGGCGGAAACTGCGCGCCGCCCTGCACCTGAGCTCCGTGCAGCCGGTCTTCAACAGCCGCGCCGCGGCCTTCTTCTCCCGGTTCGGCGTCTCCCGGTTCATACTGCCCAACCAGCTGGACCCCCGCGAAGCCGGGCCGCTGCTCGCTTTCTGCCGGGAGCGCGGGATAGAGACCGAGATCTTCGACTACCGTTTCTTCGGCTGCGTCTACGTGAACGGCCGCTGCCAGCTGCACAAGCCGGGACATTACACGACCCGGCGCGGCCTGCCGGAAGGGGCCATGTGCCGGGTCTCGGCCGGCGCCGGCGGGCTCGTGCGCCCGCTCCCCCCGGAGCTGCCCCGCCGGGCGGCGGAACTCCCCGCCCTCCTCGCGCGCCTCGAGCGCCGGCTGACGCCGTGCGGAGCGCCGCGATTCTCGGACGCCGCCGCCTTCTTCGATCTCCTCTCGGCGGGCGTCGGTTACCTCAAATACGGCACGCGGCGCGACGCGCCCGCGGCGAAGGTCTCCAAGGTGAGGGCCATGCGCGCGATGATCTCCCTGGCGGAAGGCCTGCGCGCGCGCCTTCCCGCGGCCGCGGCCAGGCGGGAATTCATAGCGGAGATGTCCCGCTGGAACGGGGGAGGGCTTTGACGATGGCCGTCGAAAAGGGGATCAGGCTCGGCCCCGTCTCCCTGGACTCCCTTCTCGGGACCGGGGCGCCGGAGGACGCGCTGCGCGGCTTCTCCCGCGTCTACATCGGACCGGAATTCTGCGAGGAACTGCTGGACGAGTCGCTCTGCCGCGAGGCCGTCCGGCTGTCCGGACTGGGCAAGAAGGTCTGCCTGCTCACGCCCATGCTGGGGGAGCGCGGGGCGGCGAAGCTGGACCGCGTCTTCGCGGAATTGGCGGCCCTGGCCGCGAAAGGCCGCCTGCGCCCGGCCGGGCTCGAGATCACGGTCAATGATTTCGGTGCCGTCGAACTCGCGGCGAAGCGCCGGCTGCCGTTCCGGCTTAACGCGGGGCGCCTGCTGCGCGACAACGTTTTCGACACCACCGGCAAGCCGCTGAAAGTCCACAACGGCGCGGCGCTGGAGTTCTTCCGCTCGATAGGGATAACCCGCTTCGAGATACCCGCCATAGGGACCCTGCCTCTTTCCAATTTCCGCGAAGGCCGGCGTTACGGCTTCGACCGGCGCTCTTTCCGCGTCACTCTCCACTACCCGTACCTGGACCTGACGGCGACGCGGGCCTGCCCCGTCGGCCTGCGCGACGACCCTCCCGGCGGCGCGCGGCGCGCTCCGGGCTGCTCGCGCGAGTGCCTGATAGGCCATTTCGAGCTCAGGCATCCGATGATAAAGGAAAAGCTGCTGATAAGAGGGAACGCCGTGTTCCTGGAATTCCCGGAGAGGTTCTATTCTTCGGAAAGGCAGCTGGCCGCGCTGAACATAGACAGGCTGGTCTACTCGCCCTTCCCCTGACCGGACCCCGGACCGCCGCGGAGAACGGGGAAGCCCCCCGCTTACCGTAGAAATTTCAGAATCCTCTTTCCCTGAAAGACGGCGCCGCCAGGCCCGCCTGCAGAGCGTTCAGCATGCGCGCCGCCAGGACGCGCGCGCCGGCATAGCCGAAATAAGGTTCGTCGAGAAGACAGTGATGCCCGTAGGACGGGAAACCCAGCTCGACGAAAGGCAGCCCTTCGGCGAAGCCCTCCGTAACGGCGAAAGAATTGGCCACGGCCAGGTCCGGTTTGCGGTAGCGCGGCAGGGCGGCCAGGGCGGACCTCGCCTCGGACGCGGAGGGGGCGAAGAGAACGGTCTCAGCCCGTCCGGCGGAAGGGCCGAGCGTTCTGGAGGAGGAGCCCAGCAGGGCCGCCGGCACGCCGACGCAGAGTTCCGCCGCGAACGAGGAGAACGCGGAGTAGAGATGGGGGTCGCCGGCAAAGAGGACGTTCCGGTTGCGGAGCACCCGCAGCGCCGGGGCCAGCGCGGCCGCCGCGGCCCGTTCGGCCTCCGCCAGCGCGGGAGGAGGTCCGCCTTTCAGCCCGGCGGCCTTTCTCACGGCGGCCAGCCAGGCGGAAGTGCCGCCCAGGCCCATGGGGAGCCCGGTCTCCAGGAGCTTTGCCCCGGTCCTCCCCGCCAGCGTCCTGGCGGCCCGTCGGCCGTAGGGGAGCGAGACGATCAGCGAAGCTTCGGCGGCCCTCGCGAGTTCCGCCACGCCGCCGCCGGAGGGCCAGACGGAGACGAGTTCCAGGCCGGCGAGCGCCAGCAGCCTCTCAAGTTCCTTCAGATTGGCCGCGTGGTCGAACTCGTTGCGGTCCAGCATATAGCCCGCGAGGGCGACCTTGCCGGCGGCGCGCCGGGGCCTGGCGGGGAACCGCAGGGAGCGCGCCAGCGCCTCCAGCGAAAGGTCGTAGCCTTCCAACCAGTCCAGGTCCATCGATTTTGCGGGAACGGCGGCGGCCGGGACACCGGGCGGCACGGCCGCCGCGATCCCGTCGTAATCCATCCCGGCCAGCCAGCCGAAAGGAAGGCCGGTGAGCAGGACGGCGCCGAATTCACCGGAGCCGGCGATGCTGTTCAGTATGGCGGCCACCCTTTTCTCCGGGTTCTTCTGCGGGGTGAAAGGGGTCACCATGGTACAGGCCACGCGGTGGCGGCCCGAGGGGGAGAGGAGCGTGGAAAAGAGGTCGTGGTTGCCGGCTATCAGGTCGGCCTTGACCATAGCGCAGTTGGGAGAGTCCACGACCAGGCAGGCGTCCCGCACGGCGTTGACGGCCATGAAAACCCCCAGCAGGTAAGGCAGCTGGTAAGTCCTTTCGAAAACTTTATCGGCGGCCGTATCGCTCATTGAACTCCCATTCGCAAAGGTTCGCCAGGCGGCGCATCGTCTCTATGGTCCCTTCGTAACCCGGTTCGCACATGGCGGCCGAAAAATCGTTCTTCCCCGCCTCGGCCAGCCGCGCGTCGCCGGGGATGTCGGAGTAGACTATGCGCATGGTCCGGTCGGCCGACAGCGCGCGGCGAAGACCGGCGGGAGAATCGAAAAAGAGCAGCCTCGGCCTCGCGCCGGTCCTCTTGCCGAGCAGTCCCGCTTCTTTCACGGCCAGCGTCCGGGCCGCCCGGTCCCGCGCATAGGCGAAAAGGCGCACCGGCATGCCCGCTTCCCGCAGCAGCGAGAACATCGGCACTCCCGATACCGCCCAGGTCCCCTCCAGAGTGGGGATCTCGTCGGGAGAGGCGATGAATCCGGCCGCGAAGCGGGAAAGCCGCTTCTTAAGAGCGGAGCGGCCCGCGGCCTCCGCGGCGGAAGGCCCCAGGCCGCCGCGCGGCGCCTTGCGCCCGAGCCTGGCGAAGAGTTCCCTCAGCCAGGCCTCGGTGGCGGCGAAGCCGTAGGGGGCCGGCGGCGCCGTCCATTTTATCTTCAGCTCGTCGAAGGCGGTGGTCAGCACCGGGTCCGGATAGGCCAGCACCTGCAGGCGGGAGGCGGCGATATCACCGTAAAAGTCCCGTTCGGGAGGGGCAGCCGACAGACCGCGCCCGGCGAGCAGGTCCGCCAGCGGCAGCGCCTTGGATGACGCGAAATTGACGAGGTTGAGATCGCAGGACGGCTTCGTCCTCCGCAGGGCGGCCAGCCGGCGGACTACCAGCGCCGCGCGCGCGCGGACCTTCTCGGGAGTGGCGTCCTCGAAATTATTGAAATTGTCGCGCAGCACTTCCATCCCGAGGTCGCGCGAGGCCTTTTCCAGGAAACTGTTCACGTCGCTGGAGAGCAGCAGCGGCGAACAGCCGTTGTAGAACTCCAGCAGGCCCCCGGCGCTGCCCCTGGTCTTGACGGCGGCCAGTCTCCCGGCCATCTTGCGCTCGTCCCCCCGTATGGCGTCGCCGTAACCGAAATCCGTGTTCATCACGGTCGAGCCTTCCTTGGGCAGGAACGGCGCCATCGACGGGGCCTGATCGTTGGCGAGCCCCCCCATTTTCTGGAAAGTATTGAGCAGGGTGCTGGAACAGCTGCTGAAGCGGCACTCGATATCGCCGTGCTCCACTATGACCGTGCCCGGGGGGACGCAGACCCCTGAATTATCGGAGAACACGAACCTGTGCCACTGGCCGAAGCCGGTATGCTGGTCTATGGGACGGTCGCCTTCCGGCAGGCGGGGATGGTAACCGGTGCGGCCGAAGGAATCGGCGTCGCCGTAAAAATCCGGACCTCCGCTGAAAGCCGCCACGAAATCATCGAAGCGGAGCGCCGAGATCCCCCGCACGGCGGACTCGAACGCAGCCCTGTCGCCGCGCGGCTCTTCGCCCGGCGCGAAGCAGAAGGCCCAGTCGGAGACGGATGTCATGCCGGGCCTGATCTCCGAGAGCGGGGCCACGAAGACCTTGCAGGCGTCGTCCCCCTTCTTCCAGGCGCATACGACCTGGCCGCCCAGGAGACCCGTCACGGAGAAACCGGCGGCGGCCAGCAGGGCCGGCGGCGGGACCGGCGCCGGCCGCCCCGACGGGGCGGGACCGGTCCGGGACTCGTCCGCCGCCGCGCCGCCTATAAAGGATTCGAATTCGCGCTCGCTCATCATGCGGGGCGGTGAAGCCGGCTTCCCGGAGGAAATTATCCCCCTCGTCAGCCCGGCCAGGGCGCCGGCGGCGGGGCTGCGCGGGTCCAGCAGCACGACCGGCTTGCGGGCCTTCTCCGCCCTGCCGACGGCCGGGTCCCGCGGTATCACGCCCAGCACCCGCGTATCGACGGCCCTTGCGAATTCCTCGGTCCGGCGGACGGCGGAAATATCCTTGGCGTTGACGGCCAGGCCGGCCAGGTACACGCCGTTCCTGGCGTAGTTGTTTATCATCGCCACCAGGTTGTTGGCGGCGTAAAGGGAAAGGATCTCCTCGGAGACTACGATGACGGCCTTGCTGGTGAAACCGCGCCGCAACGGCGCGGCGAAACCGCCGCAGACCACGTCCCCCAGCACGTCGAAGATCACGGTATCGTAGGCGTTGCGCTCCATCAGCCCGGAATCCCGCACGGCGTCGAGCATGGCCCCGATCCCTGCGCCCGCGCACCCCACGCCGGCCTGGGGACCGCCGGCCTCTATGCAGTCTATTCCCTTCGCGCCCTTGTGAACGGCGCCGGCCAGGGCGGCCGCGCCGGCGAAACCGCCGTCGCTGAAAGGCTTTATGCGGCGGCCGGTCAGCGCGAGCGTCGAATCGCGCTTAGGGTCGCAGCCGATATGCAGGACCTTCCGGCCGGCGGCGGCCAGCAGGACGGAAACATTGGCGGCGATGGTGCTTTTACCGATGCCGCCTTTGCCGAAAAATACTATGTTCTCCACTTCTCTCCTCTCGGGCCGCTATCGCTACAATTATATAATAAACCCCCGGAACGGCCGTCCGGCCGGAAGGGGGGTCCGGGACAGGTCAGGCGACTTTCCGGCGGGGCAGCGGCCGCAGCGGGAAAGGGGCCGGCTTGCGGAGTACGGGGCGGAACTCGCGGCGGCCGAAAACGTCGGCGTACCATTTCTCGAAACCCATGCAGACCTTGTCGTAGACGCAGCGGGAACAGGACTTGTTCTTTACCCGTATGCGTTCCTTGACCGAGTAAACGGCGTCGGTCTTCCCCTCCACGTAGTAGAGCGGCTCGTCGTCCTCCGCCCGCTCCGGGCGGTCCCATTCCGCCATCAGGTGGGCCGCCTCGGGTATATTGCAGGGGCAGAAATTTATGAGTATCCGGCTCTCCGGGCGTACGCCGGTCTCCTTCAGAAGCGCCAATGCCTTCCTCAGGTACGGCACGGCCCTGGTGACGCTGACCTTGAGCAGGTCCGCGTTCCTGGCCATCATGCCGCTGTAATGAGGGAAGATGATGTTGAAGTCGCGCACGCCGAAACGCCCGGTTATCAGTCCGAGCATCTCCGGCAGCGACCTGTAATTGGGGGCGTTGAGCGCCATGTTGACGCAGAGCTCGGCGCCGCCTTCCCTGATATTGCCGAAAGCGGCCGTCAGCTTCGCGAAGGCGCCGTCCACCCCGACGAGCCGGTCGTGTATCTCCGGCCCGGGGCCGTGCAGCGAAAGGCGGAACAGGTTGGCCCCGGCCCCTATCAGGGAGCGCGTATAGGCCTTATCGGCCAGCCTCAGGCCGTTGCTCATCACCTGTATCCAGGGATAGCCGATCTTCGCGGCCAGCTTTATTATCTTGGGCAGGTCCGGCAGCAGCGTGATCTCGCCGCCGATGAAATAGGCGCAGCGGCAGCCCCTGGAGTAGCCCTCGTAAAGGGCCCTCGAGGCGTCGGCGAAGGGCATGCGCTGCCCGCAGAGCGGCTTGAGCTCGTCGCCCGGCTGGTAGCAGAACACGCAGCGCGCGTTGCAGTCGTAATTGAGGATCACCTCGCAGTTCTTTATCCTCGCGCCCGGAGAAGGGGCCCTCGTGCTCATCCTTTCCTCCCTTTCCCGCCGTCCTTCTCCCAGGCGGCGGACAGCGCCTGGCGCGGCAGCTTCCGTATCGCCCGGAACTCCGCTCCGCCGTAAAGTTCCAGGTAGCTCTTCTCGACGCCCTTGCACCTCTCGTAGAGCAGGCAGCCGCGGCAGCCGCGGGTCTTCTCGGAGCCCTCGGCCTTCATGTCCTGCAGGCGGCGGACGGTGCCGTCGGGCAGCATTACCTCCTCCTGCGCTTCGTCCGGGGCGGGAAGCTCCCAGTCCGCCATCACGTTCAGGTATTCCGGCATGAGGCAGGGAGGGAAATTCACCACCATGCGGGCGAAAGCGGGCAGGCCGGAATCCGCGATGAGCGCCAGGCCGCGGCGCACATAAGGCACGGCGGAGGAGATGCGGGTCCGCAGCAGCCGGGCATTGCCGGCCATCAGCCCGGCGTAATGCCCGTAGATGATATTGTAGTAGTTCACGCCGAGCTCTTCGAAGACCAGCCGGAAGAAACCGGGGAAATGCCGGCAGTTGAGGCGGTTGACCACCTGGTCCACCCCCACTTCCATGCCCGCGGCCTGCGCCGCCCGGACGGTCCGCAGCACCCCGTCGAAGGCCCCCTTCACGCCGACCAGCCTGTCGTGCACGGCGGCCGAAGGGCCGTGCAGGGAGACGTCGAGCATGTTCACGCCGGCGTCCGCCAACCGCGGCAGCAGCGACGGATCGGAGAAATTGACGCTGTTGGTGCAGACCTTGACCAGCGAATAGCCGAGCCGCCTGGCCAGCCTGGCTATTTCCGGCAGGTCCCGCCTGAGCGTCGGCTCGCCGCCGATGAGGCTGGCTATCCAGGCGCCGCCCTCCCTGCCGGCGCGGAGAGCGCGGGCTATTGTCCTGAGGTCCACCTCGGGCCTGTCCGAGGCGTGGAAATCGGCGGGGTTGTAACAGAAGAGACAGCGCAGATTGCAGCGGTAATTGACCGTTATCTCGCAGACCTTCGGCTTCCTGTCTATGGGCCAGCGCACCCGCGCCAGCCGCCGGCGCAACTCAGCGCGGTCCGCGCGCGGCGCGGCCTTCAGCGCGGCGCGCAGGTTCGGGGCCGCGAAAGGGTTCGCCTTCATCGCACCCATCCCGGACCGGCCTCCTTGAGCGAAGCGGCTATCCCGGCCAGCGCCGTACCGCGCCAGAGGAGCCTGCGGACCGATGAAAGCGCGCGCGGCGGGCAGACCAGGCCGCCGGCCGAAGACCGGCAGACGGCTTTCAGGCCCGGCAGTTCGCGCCCGAGATCGGCGGCGAAAGAAGAGGCGAAGGTCCGCCGGTACTCCGCGAAAGAGAGCCGCCCTCCCGGCGCGGCGAAACTCTCCAGGGCGAAATAGAGCTTCTCGTCGCGCAGGTCCGTCCGGACCAGGCGGTATACCGGCGGCCGGCCGGCCAGGAGCGCGGCGCGCCAGCGGTCCCAGCCGGCGAAGTTGATGTAGCGGGCCGAGGCGAAGGCTCGCGAGACGGAAGCCGGGCCGAGGCCCAGCACCGAGTTGCGGTCGCGCAGACCGCTGGTCTGGAAATTGCGGCTCGAGCGCGTCAGCCCGGCGGAATCGTAGTCGGCCGTGACATAACCCGCCTTCTTCAGAAGCGCGAAACCTTCGGAAAGCAGGGCGCGCAGCGCGGCCTCGTCCGGAGCGCGGCCGCCGCGCAGGGAGTACAGCGTGTAGGGCGTGGCCGAGAAGGCGTTGAGATGCACCTGGTCGGGCCGCATGGCCAGCGCGCCGCGGACGTCGCGCAGGAAACCGGCGCGGCCCTGGCCCGGCAGGCCGCAGATGATGTCGAGATTGCATTTTATGCCGGCCTTCCGCAGCGCGGCCGTCTTTTCCGCCAGCCCGGCCGCGCCGCGGCGCCCGGCGCGGCGGATGGCCTCGCCGGCGAAGGACTGCACGCCCAGGCAGACGCGCGAAACGCCGCAGTCCCGCAGCGCGGCGAGCAGTTCCGTGTCCAGGTCGGCGGGGTCGATCTCGGCGTTGATCTGCGTACGGGCGCCGAAACTGAAATTACGGCGCAGCAGGGCGAACAGTCCGCGCAGCCGCTCCGGCGGCAGCAGGGACGGCGTGCCCCCGCCGAGATAGACGGTCTCGAGCTCCCGCCGCCGGGCGGCGGGAGGGAGCAGCCTTATCTCTTTCTCCAGCAGGCGCAGGTACTCCGCGGCCGCCGCCCCGCGGCGTTCCGGCGGGCAGGCGATGACGGGCAGGAAACAGAATTCGCATTTGCGGCGGCAGAAGGGAAAGTTCACGTAGAGGCCCAGGCGGGAAGAGCGGGGCAGGGCCCGGCGCCAGATCCCGCCCAGCCCCGCGCGCGACAGGGCGGCCTTCCCCCAGGACCCGAAGGGCGGGTACTGCTCGGAGTAGCCGGTATAATCCAGCGTCCGGGCCTTGTCATAGACCCGCTCGAATATTTCCTGGGGAATATCCAGCATCTTAAAAAGCGCGGCCCGCGCGGGAACTGCCGCGGGCCGGATCAGGGCGGCTTTTGCCGCAGGCGGTGCCCGGAGCTCCGCGACGGGCCGCGGAGGTCCTCACGATCCCGTCCCTGTCAGAGCTCGCCGGGCAGCGCGGCGTAGAACACGGCCGCCTTGACCAGGTGGTCTATCGGCATGTTCTCGTTGACCGAGTGGGCGTAGATCTCGTTCGAGGGGCCGAAGCCTATCGTCGGGATGCCCAGCCGGCCGGCCGAGGCCACGCCGTTGGTGGAGAACACCCAGCGGCTGATGACCGGCTTCTTCTTCAGCGCGATCGCGGCGGCGCGGGCGCCGGCCTGCACAAGCTTGTGGCTCTCGGGCAGCACCCAGGTCGGGAAATACTTCTCCTGGCCGACCTTCAGGCCGGTCCAGGCGGTCTCGGAGTACTGCAGCACCTCGACGGCGGCCTTCGCCTTCTTCACGGACGGCAGCCGCTTGATCTCGGCGACAGAGCTCTTGAGCGTCTCGCCGACGGTCAGGCGGCGGTCCAGGTAGATGGTGCACTCGTCGGGCACGGCGTTGAGCGACGGCGTCTTGCACTCGATCGAGGTGACGGCGACGGTGCCCTTGCCGATGAACTTGTCGTTCTTGAGGCGCTTGTTGAGGGCCGTTATCTCCTTGGTGATGTCGGCCATCTTGACGACGGCGTTGTCGCCGCGCTCGGGCGCGCTGGCGTGGCAGCTGCGGCCCTTGGTCACGACCTTCATCTCCATCCGGCCGCGGTGGCCGCGGTAGACCTTGAGGTCGGTCGGCTCGGTGATGACTACGAAGTCGGGGCGGATCTTCTCCTTCTTGATGATGTGCAGGAGCGGCAGGCCGTCGCAGTCCTCCTCCATGACGGAGCCGACGGCCATCAGGGTGTAGTCGCCCTCCAGCTTGAGGTCCTTTATCATTTTCGCGGCGTAGACCATCGGGACCATCGAGAGCTTCTGGTCGGTGGCGCCGCGGCCGTAGATGTGGCCGTTCCTGACCAGGCCGGCGAACGGGTTTATCTTCCAGGCCTTGGGGTCGCCTATGCCGACGGTGTCGATGTGGGCGTCGATCATGATCTTCTTCTTCCCCTTGCCGAGGAAGCCGATGATATTGCCCATCGCGTCGATCTTCACCCTGTCGAAGCCGACCTTGATCATCTCTTTCTTGATGCGCTCCACCAGCGGGCCTTCCTTGCAGGAGAAGCTGGGGATCTTGACCAGGTCCGAGGCGAACTTGACCATGTCCTTCTTATATTTCAAAGCGGTCTTGTGCAGCAGTTCTTTCTTGTCCATTTTTTCCTCCGTGGGTATGGTGACTATATTCTATATAATTGGGCCCGTTCTATATCATGCGCAGGTAGCGCTCCAGCGCGCGGACGAAGACTTCCGTATCGGCCGGCGTATTGTAGGTGAAATACGACAGGCGCAGCGTCTCCTTCACCCCGGAGGCCAGGCAGGCCAGGTCGGCGCAGTGGCGGCCCGAGCGCACGGCTATCGAAAGTCCTTTCACGCTGCCGTCGAGGAAAAGGGCGAAGTCCTGAGCGGAGAAGCCGCGCTTCTCCGGGACTATGGAGACGAGGGAGCCTTCAGCCAGGGCGTTTTTTTCTCCCAGTACCCGCACGCCTTTCACGGCCGACAGCCTGTCATGCGCGTCGCGCACGAGCCCCGAGACATGGGCGCGGATATGCCCGAAGCCGGCTTTTTCCAGCCGCTTTATCGCCGCGGCCAGGCCGGCCGCGCCGGCGTAGTTCTGCACGCCGGCCTCGAAACCCCTGTTCCCTTCTATATACCTCGCTTTATACCCGCCGCCGCGCTCCACGCCTTCGACGGTCCCGCCGCCCACCCGCCAGGGACGCAGCTTCGCCATAAGTTCCCGGCGGACGTAAAGAGCTCCCGTGCAGTAGGGAGCGCCGACCTTGTGCCCGGAGAAGGCGCAGGCGTCCGCGCCTTCGGCCGCCGCGCCGGAGCCGTGCGTGGGCGCGAACTGCGCGTCGTCGGAGAAAAGGTAAGCCCCGGCCGCGCGCGCCAGGGCCGCGGCGCGCCGGAGTTCCTGCCTGCCGCCGAATATATTGGAGGCGTGATTGAGACAGACCAGGGCCGTGCGCCGGCCCAGCAGCCGCGGCAGGGCGTCGAGGTCGGGGGCCAGGCCCTTGAGCGGCAGGACCTTCAGCTTAACCCGCCCCGCGGCGGCCAGCCGCTCGAAAGGCAGGAATACGGCATTGTGCTCGAGCGGCGACAGCAGCACCTCGTCTCGCTCTTTGGTGAAAGGGAAGGAGTAGGCCAGCAGGTTCGCCGCGTCGGTGACGCCGCCGGTGAAGATGACGTCGTCCGGCGAGCCCGCTCCCATGAACCCCGCGACCGTACGGCGCGCGGCCTCGAACTCCGCCTCCATCTCCGCGGAGAGCGAATAGAAGGAGCGCCGGCCGCCGCAGCCGCCCAGCCGCAGCAGGTTCCCGCGCTGCGCGTCGGCCGCGCATTTCAGTTTCAGCACCGTGCAGGCGCTGTCGAGATAGACCAGCCTGCGGCCTCCGGGGCGGGTCTTCAGGACGGGGAATTCCTTGTCGAGCGCGGCGATGGCCTTGTTCATAGCGTCTTATGGACCTTGATGTAATCCTTGCGCGGTCCGGGGCAGATGTTCCGCAGCCGGCAGCCGCGGCAGGCGGCGACATAGGCTTTCTCGGCCAGCTGCGGACCCCGCTCTTTAGATGATAGTTTTTTGGCGTCCACGCTTGAAAGAGCGAATCCGCCCAGGAAGCAGGGCGGTATATGGTCCGTCTCGCAGCGCAGGCCCAGCTCCCGGCACAGTTCCAGGGCTTTTATCAGGAAAGGCGAAACGGCGGCGTAGCGCGGCACATACAGACCGGACTCCGACCTGCCGTAGGCCTTGATGAAGCTGAACTGTATCCAGGAGACGCCCTCGAGTTCCGCGGCCGCGAACTTCGCGAAAGAAGGCAGGCGGCGGTAATTGAGCGAGCTTACGACATGGGTCAGCCGCACCGCCGCGCCGGCCTTTATCAGCCGGCGCACGCCGCGCAGCCTGGCTGCGAAGGCTCCGCGCGTCCGCGTTATTTTAAGATCGGCGGCGGCCGAGTCCGACGGGAAATTGACGTTGAAATAGCCGCCCGTCAGTTTCACCGCCCGCAGCAGTCCGCGGAAATACGCTTCCGGCAGCCGCGACAGCGCCGCGCCGTTCGTCTGCACCTCCACGCGCCTCTTCCTGCCGGCGCAATAGAGGACGAACTTCAGCAGCGCGTCCCTGTCGGCCAGCAGCGGCTCACCGCCCGAGACCTGCACCAGGCCCGGCTCTTTAAGCGCCGCCGCCCACGCCGCCAGACCGGTCCGTTCGGTATCGACGGTCTCGGCCGGATAAGAGCAGAACACGCAGCGCTGGTCGCAGGCGGAAAGCAGGTGTATGAGCGGCATTTCAGGAGAATCTTATCATTTTGAAACCGGCGCGCCTTGCGGAGCCGCATAGTTCCTCGCGACATGCAGCGAGAGGCCGTAGGGCCCTTTGACGGACTCCGGACCGGAAAAGGGCCCCGCGAGGAGCGCGGCGCAGAGCTCCGCCCCTCCCTCGTCGCACCAGCGGTCCCGCAGCAGGACTATGTCCCTGCCGGCCAGCAGGCGTCCCGGTCCGTCCCGGGAAAGGAGGAATTCCGGATGAACGGCGGACCCGCGGGAAAAAGGAGCGGCCATAGAAGGGTTCGCGGCCGAGAATACCGCCCCCCCGGGAACATCCCGCAGGCCGGACAGGAACCGCCATTGGGAAACGAAGGCCGGGTCCACTATTTCCCGTCCCACGAAACCGGCGCCCGACAGCAGCCAGACGGAGAGCGCGACCGCCGCGGCGGCTTTGCCTCCCATCCCCCGGCGCGCCGCGGCCCTGCCGTACAGCCAGGCCGCGGCCTGGCCGGCCGGCGGCACCGCGAAGGCCAGTAAAGGGACATTGAACCGTTTGAGGTCCAGCGCCCAGAGGTCGAGCTTCTGCGCGAAGGAATATACCAGCAGGAAAGCGGCGGCGGGCAGCAGGAGCGCAGCCGGGACCTTGTCTTTCCGTAAAGACAGAAGGATGCCCGAAAGCGCCGCCAGCCCGAAAACGGGCGGCAGTCCGGGCCCGTTCAGCCAGTACCGGAGGTTCTTGAAGCACAGTCCGAGACCGTCCAGCTGCTCCCTGGAAGGAAGCCAGTTCTCCGCGTTGTATTCCCGTATGCCGGGCAGGTACAGCGCCGGGAGAACGAGATACAGCAGGAACAACAGGACGCCGGCGGGCGACGGCCGGCGGGAACGGAGAAAAGGGAGCGCGGCGAGGAAAAAGAAGAGCAGGAAGTTCTCCGGCCGGACGAAGGCGGAAAACGCGGTGGCGGAGACCGCCAGGAAGAAGGCGCGCCGTCCCCCTTTCCCGGCGTATACTAGCCAGGAGCATAGCGCCAGCAGGATGAAGGTGAGCGACGCGCCCTCCAGCGAGGCGTTGCCGGAGAACTTCAGATGCAGCGGCAGAAAAGCGATCAGGAAAGCGGAAGCGAGTCCGGGAAGCGGGCCGCGGAACAGCACGGCGGAGAAGAAGAAGAAGAGCGGTATGGCCAGGGAGGAAACGAAGGCGTTGAACATGAAGGCCTGGTCCCACCCCGCGCCGGCGACCTTGAAGACCCACGCCAGCAGCGCGTGGTATCCCGGGGGCCATTGCGGCAGCCAGCCCGACAGACACAGATCGTCCAGCCTGAAATCGCAGCGGATGAAAGAGAGCCCTTCCGCCAGGCCGCCGGCCAGGGCGAGATGCTCGTATTCGTCGTAGAAGACATACGGGCGGTGGGGCACGGCCCAGAGCCTCAGCGCGAGACCCGCCAGCCATAGCAGCGCGGCCAGGCGGAGGGCGGGGCCCCAGTCCCGTTCCAGGCAGGCCGCCGCCTGCCTCCGGGCCAGGAAGAGTCCCGCCAGCAGTGAGAACTGCAGGAACAGGGCCGCTATATGAGAATGGGAGACAAGGTCCATTTCAAGAGATACGCCGGCGGCCCGGTTCAGGCCCGCGGAGCGGACGGGATCCCGGCTTTAAGCCGCCAGAAAAAGGTCCCGCGCTCCAGTTTCTTCTCCGCCAGGCCTTTTTTCTCCAGCGACATTCCGGCGCCGAGGACGGCGTTGCCGTCGGAGCAGTCGCGGCACAGCGCCAGGCGTTTCGAAGCCTCCAGCACGGCGGCGGTGGCCTTCCAGCCTCCGCCTTCCAGTATCGACACCATACAGCGCTCATTGTCCGAGAGGAAAACCGCGCCCTCCGGCTCAGCGCGCCTGCGCGGGCCGGGGGCGGAACCGAAAGGACGGAAACCGCGCCAGCCGTAAAGTTCCGCGTAATTGCGGTCGACCCCCCGGCAGCGCTCCGCCAGCGCGCAGCGCCGGCAGGGCAGTCCCCGGACCTTGGCCTCTTCGGCGCTCTCGTCGAGATCGGTGACGCCGCCCGACGGGTCGGTGACCAGCGTGTTGAACTTGTCCAGTCCTATGGCCAGCGATTCCCTCCCTTTGAGGAAGCAGGGCGGCACGTTCAGGAAGAGTATCTCCCCGCCGAGGCCGCGTTTCTCCATGAAGGCCGCCGCCTTCTTGAAATAAGGGGCGCAGTCCGGCAGGCTCACGCCCAGCCTCGCGTGATTGGCCCGCATACTGCCGATATAGACGGGATAGATGACGACGAAACTGCTTATCCCCTTTTCCAGCCAGTAGCCGATGACGGAGTCCAGCCGCCGGTAGTTGAGCCGGTTGACCACTATATTGTTGGCGACGCGGACCTTCAGGCGCCTCAGGTTCTCCACCCCGGCCGAGGCCCTGGCGAACGCGCCCTTCACCCCGACCAGCAGATCGTGCTCGGCCGGGCGGTCGCTGGCGAAGGAGAACTTGGACAGCGTCAGGCCGGCGCGCGCCAGCCGGCGGCAGAAGGCGGGGTCGGAGAGGCGTATGCCGTTGGTCTGGACCCGGATGAAACCGAAACCGGCCCGCTTCGCCGCCGAAACTACGCGGATTATGTCCGGACGGATGAGGGGCTCTCCGCCGGTGAGCCCCAGACGGCGGTAGCCGGCCCTGCGCGCCGCCTTCAGATCGGCGAGCAGCCTCGAAAAGGGGGCGTTGAGCGACTTGTCGAAACTGCCCTGCGAACAGAAAAGGCAGCGCGCGCTGCAGTTGTAGTTCAATATCAGCTCGTAGCACTTGCCGGAGCCGTCCTTCTCCCCGTTCATAGCGGGGCCTCCAGTCCGTGCCTGCGGCGGAAGGCCGGCAGGCGGGAGAGGTCCCGCACGAGGCGGAGCATCGCGGCGCCGTAAACGCGGGAGAAGCCCGTCCGCAGGTCCATGGCCGCGCGCGTCTCCGAAGGGGAAAGCCCCCGGGCATGGCGCAGCAGCGAATAATACCCGGCGGGGCAGAGCGGCTCGGCCGGGTCGGCGCCCGCGGCCGAGACCTCGGCGAAGAAACGGCGGCGGCCGGCGGGACCGGAATAGCCGCGGCGTACGGAGACCGGAGCCGCGAGCAGTTTGTCGCAGGGGAGCAGCTCCACCGAGGGCGAAAGCGTGAGCGAAGCGCAGCCGGAAACGTCCGCGCCCCGGCCCAGGTCCAGCAGTTCGTAGATATTGGCCAGTTCGTAGGCGGGACGGCCCGACCGCAGCATGGCCGCGTAGTCCCGCCCGATCCTGCGCAGTTCCGCCGAAAGTATGCGCGCTTCGGCCGGGCCCCAGCCGGCCTTTACGTCCGGAGCCCAGGCTATGGCCCTGAACCCGGCCGAGTAAAGGGCCCGCACGTTGGCGGCCAGCCGGCCCGCGTTCCCCGGCGTTACGACGGCCGAGGCGGTCAGTTTCGCCCGGAGCGGGCGCGGCAGGCCGCGCAGCGCGGCCGCGTAGGCCGAGCCGCCGGCGCGCAGTTTGCGGGACCTGTCATTGTCGGCCCGGCCGCCGTCGAGGCTCAGCACGACCCGAGCGCCGCAGCGCAGCAGCGTCTCCGCCCGGCCCTGGTCCAGCAGCGCCCCGTTGGTGAACACCGTCGTGTGGAGCGGCGGACGCAGCCGCCCCAGGCGCGCGACCGCCGCCTTCAGCAGGCCCCAGCGCAGCAGCGGCTCCCCTCCCAGAAAGGTCACCCGGCGGCCGCCGGCCCGCGCGAAAGAATCGAGCGCGCGGAACAGGCCCGCGCGGTCCAGGGCGTCGCGGCCGGAGGGAACGAAACAATAGGCGCAGGCCATATCGCAGGAGCCGGTCAGGTAGACCGAAAGATGGTCCGGCCGCCTCATCGCGCCCCCCCCCGGCCTGTTGAGCGAGAGCTGCCCGCCGGCCACGGCGCGCATCACCGGTGCGGCGGCGCCGGCAGGGGCCGCTTTGAAACCCTTTTCCCCGCGCAGTTCCAGGTAATCGGCGCGCGGGCCGGCGCAGACGGGGGAGAGCCCGCAGCTCCGGCAGGCGGCCACGCGGCGCTTCTCGCCGAGATAGGTGCCGTCGCCCTTCAGCAGGCAGTCGGCGTCACGGGCGTAGGCCTCGAAACCTTTCAGGAAGCAGAGCGGGACGCCGTCCGTCAGGCAGGGCAGGCCCAGCCGCCTGGCGACGGCCAGCGCCTTGCGGAGATAGGGGCTGACCCTGCGCAGGTCGGGCACGAGCCAGGGGCGCTCCCTGACCCGGCCCTTCACCTTTATGAAGTTGAAAGCGACATAGAAGAGACCCGGGAAGTTCCGCGCGGCATAGGCGGCATAATCCGGGAGTTGCCGGTAGTTCAGGGAATTCACGACGCAGACCAACGAGGCGGCGCGGGGGCCGGAGGCGGCGACGCGCTTTATGACGGCGGCCTGCGCCTTCAGGCGCCCGCGCGTGCCGGTCAGTTCGTCGTGGGTCCTCTCCACGTGGGAGGGGAAATTGAAGTGGAAATGGGAGACCCCCGCGCGCCGCAGGGAGGAGAAGCGGCGCGGCGTCAGGGCCAGGCCGTTCGTCAGCACGGTTATCTCGCGCGTCCCGCGGCGGACGGCCGCGCGGACCCGGCGCTCCAGGTCCGGCGAAAGCAGCGGCTCGCCGCCTTCGAAGACCAGCGCCGGATAGCGCCGGTCCAGCACTTCCCGTATCTGCGCCGGCGTCATCAGGCGGTCCTCGCCGCGCGCCGAGCAGTAAAGGCAGTCCCGTCCGCACCTGTCGGTGACGAAGACGTTCGGTTCCGGCGGATAAGGCGCGCGTTTTCCGGCCATTCCCGCCTACCACACCCTCTTCATCGGCTTGAGCTCGGCGGCGCCGTAGCGCCGGAGATACTCGGTCCAGATCCCCTCGCAGATATTGTACGCGGCGCAGCCCCGGCAGCGCGCGGGCTTGCCGCGGCTGAGCGTCCGCCTGGAGAGGGTGGCGTCCAGGTTCCTGAAATCCGGCGCCCAGTGTTCGGTCGCGAACAGCACGCGCTCGTTCATCTCGCTGATCTGGCCCAGGTAGCCGCGGAAATAACAGAGCGGCACGTAGCGCACCTTCCACTGGCTCAGGCCGGCGGCGTTGCCGGAGGCCAGCGCCTTCCTCATCCACGGCGCCGCGGCCGAGATGCGCGGCACCAGGGAATCGAAGTCGCGCAGGGCGCCGCCGGTGGGGTCCACGAAAATATATTCCACGTTCCTCACCCCGCGGGATTCGTAGAGCCGGGCTATGCGGGGCAGGAAGCGCATGTTCTGCTTCACGACCGTGGTATTGCCGTTTATCCGCGTAAAGCCCAGGTTGCGCAGGTTGTCCATGCCCTTGAGGAGCTGCCGGAAACTGCCGGGACTGCGGGTCAGGCCGTCGTGAACGGCGGCGTTAGGCCCGTGCACGGAGAAAATGACGGTGTCGAGCCCGGCCTTCAGGGCGGCCCTGGCGAAGTCCGGGTCGGAGAAGATGCGGCCGTTGGTGGCGGTCACGACCTCCTCTATCCCGAGCCTCTTGGCCGCGGCGACTATGGAGAGGAAGTCCGGCCTTATCGTGCATTCCCCCCCTATCAGTTCCAGGATCCGCGCCCCTTTCCGGCGCGCGGCGGTCACTTCGCGCAGCAGTTCCGCGGTGCTCTTCTCCGGGAGGGCGCGCTTCTCCGCGCCGACGCAGAAGCGGCAGTTGTTGTTGCAGGAGTAGCCCGCGAACAGGACGATCTTGAGCCTTCTTTCTTCCACCAGGGGCATCATAATACTATTTGAGCAAAGCCGCGAGGTTCCGGTCCAGCAGCAGAGTGAGGCAGCAGCCGGCGAAGATCCAGAGCGCGAAAGGCCGGCCCCGCACCGCTTCCACCTTGGGGACCTCCCCCGGCAGGCGGCCCAGCCAGTCCTTCAGGGCGGCGACCTGCTCCTCGTCGAGCCCGTCCTTGAAGCAGTCGTCGAAGTCCCCGCAAAGGGCCGGGTTGGACCGCAGCATCCTGACCGAACCGGAGGAAAGCACCACGCCCGGCTCCAGTTCGGCGGCCGTGAGATAGATCATGTCCTTCTTTTCCATCAGGAACTCCATCATCGCGCGGCCGGCGACCAGGATGAGGCTGAACCTGAAAACATGGATGAGCGCGTACTTGAGCATCAGGACCATGTGGCCGAAGAAGAAGAAGTACCCCAGGACGAGGTAAAGCGGGTAGAACGCGGCGATCAGCCAGGTCCAGAGCCTGCTCTTGAAAAGGCGGGCGACCTTCTCCCAGAGGAAGAACAGGAAGAAATAGAGCAGTTCCGTCCTGGCGAACAGGCCGCTCAGCAGGCCGCGGCTCTCCATTACCAGCACCTGCTGCAGCAGGAAGACCATGGTCATATTGGCCAGCAGCAGCGCGGCCGCCGCCCGGTTCCGCCTCCCGCCTTCGGCCAGCTGGGAGAAGCGCTCCTTCACGTCGGACCAGACCTTGCCGAAATAATCGGAAGGCGAGGCCGAATGGAGGCCGTCCGCCAGGAACTTGCCGACGGTGTAGAGCGCCGCGGCCACGAAGATATTTATCAGGACCACGAGGAAGAGATAGGAAGGCAGGTTGCCGATGAACGGGTTGATCAGCGGCAGCCAGGCCGACAGGATCATGAAGAACTTGGCGTCGCCGGCGGGCCAGACCTCGGAATACCAGAGTATCAGCCCCGCCAGCACCGAGAGCCCGGCGTGGACCGCCCAGAGCCGGTAGAAGTTCCAGTTGAGGAAGTCGGTGACCTCGCCCGTCCAGCCCAGCAGCGAATTGGCCGCCATGAGCCCCAGCGCCAGCAGGAGGAACTTGAAGCCCAGGACCGTCAGGGCGTTCGGGATCTTCTTCAGGGCGATGTCGGTATTGACCACCTTCATGCCCCAGGCGGCGAAGACGACCAGCGAGGCCGCGGAGTAGAGCTTCATGAACATACGGGCCGCAGCTCCCCGGCGCCGAACGCCTTCCGGTACTCTTTCATGAGCCCCGGGCAGCCCGGCCGCAGCCGGCAGCGGCGGCAGGCGGCCGGGTAGCAGCGGTCCTCCCTGGGCAGGGTCGTCCAGCATTTTTCCCGCAGCGCCGGCGGTACCAGGCAGAGCGGGAAATGGTAAAGACGGAAATCCGGGAAGCCGGCTATCAGGTCCGCGGCGGCGCCTATGACCCGGGCGGAATCCTTCAGCCTCAGCGCGAGGCGCCGGTGATTGGCCAGCGACATTCCCTCTATCTCGTAGTGTATGGCGGTCACGCGGTAGGGCCTCAGGCCGCGGAAGGCGCGCCGCAGGAACGAGAGAGTGCCGCGGAAAGCCTTTATGTTCAGGCGGTGCAGGACCAGGCGTATCTCCACCTCCGGGCCGGTGCGGGGGGCGAGGAGATTCCTGAGCCCCTTCACCGTCTGGGCGAAGGCCCCCTTCACCCCGGCTATCCCGTCGTGCAGGGCGGCGGAACCGGCGTGGACCGGGACGCCCACGGCGAAAGGCGGCGCGGCGGCCCGCAGGAAGCGGCGGGCGAAGCCGGCGTCGGCGAAGCGCCGGCCGTTCGAGAGCAGGGTGATGCTCGTCCCCGGCAGGCGCCTGCGGAGATACGAGACGAGCTTGAAGAAATCGGGATGCAGGGTCGGCTCGCCGCCGGTCAGGCTGACGAAGCCGGGATCGTCGGCGTTCTTGAGATAGGTCTTCCCCATCCCGCGCAGGTAACGCTCCATCTTGCGTATCTGCCACTCGAGCGAATACTGCCCGGAGTCCTGCGCCGGGAAAGAGGCCATGTTGGTGCACATGACGCACCGGTTGTCGCATTTGTTCCAGACGGCTATGTCAGGCATCAGGCGCCCCCCGGCCGCCGGGCTTCACCCAGGACTCCAGTATCTTCCTGTCCGCGGGCCGCGCCAGCCTGCGGAAGACGGCGGAGAAGATCCGTTTCTGCACGGCGCACCAGGAGCCGGAAACGATATCCCCCCAGGGCGAGCCCTGCGTCTCGTAGTTATGGACGGGGCAGACCCCGCACCAGGGTTTATAGGCGCAGCGGAAACAGGCCGGCTGGTTCTCCAGGCAGGAGGCGGCGGCGCAGAGCCGCGACGCCGGCGAGGACGCGGCCGAGGCCGGCGTCAGCGAACCGAGCCTGCCGACGCTGAAGAGTTTGTCGCCGCGGGCGCCGACCATGCGCCCTTCGTCGCAGGTGTACACCTCGCCGTCCCAGTTATAGGCCAGCTGGCCGGCGGCCGCGCCGCAGGGCGAGCGCAGGTCGAGGTAATTGGGGTCCTCGCGCAGCAGGACCTTGCGCGCCAGCAGCGCGGCGTTGCGCTCCACGAAGACTTCGCCCGAGCGGTTCACGCGCAGGATATGGTCGAGGGCGGCCTCGTAGAAATCGCCGAAATCGTCCGGGGAATAGCCTATCTCGTTCCAGACGGAACCGGCGTAACCGATGGGCGAGAGCGGGCGCAGGAAGATGCCGCCGAGGCCCAGCCGCCGGTACTCGTCGACGATCTCCTTTTCCCGGCCAAGCGAAAGGCGCGTCGTGGTCATCAGCGCCGAGGGCAGCGAATCCCTCCGCCCGCCCCGGGCCCGGCGGCGGAACTCCTCCAGCCAGCGCGCGGCGGGCGCGTGGGAGGAACCTCCCAGCCGGCGGCGGTTGGCGTCGTGCAGGTCGGCGGGGCCGTCGAGGGAGGTGCAGACCGAAACGCCGCGCGAGACCAGGAAATCGGCCTTCTTCGCGTCCATCAGCAGCAGGTTGGTGACGACCGTCAGCGCCAGGTCCTTGCCGGCCCGCCGGTTGGCGCGCAGCGCGTAGTCCGAGGCGTCCGCCAGGACCGGCCAGTTGAGAAGGGCCTCGCCGCCCTGGAATTCGAGCGTCACCGAAGGCGAGACCGAGGAGAGAGCGGCGTCCACTGCCAGGCGGGCCGTGGAGCGCTTCATGTCCTCCCCCTTCTTCCCGCCGCAGGAAGCGCGGCAATAGACGCAGGCCAGGTTGCAGCGCAGGGTCAGCACCAGGATATGCAGGCTGGCCCCCTGGAAAAGGCAGGAAGAGAGCGAACGGATATCGTTACCGGCGGCCTCCAGGTCCACGCTGTCCCTGAAGAAATGCAGCGGCTCCAGCCGCCGGGCCAGCGCCGAGCCGGCAGGCACGCGGCCGCGGGACAGCGCCCCGAGCTCGGCGTCGTCGAGAAAAGCCCAGCCGCCGGCGTCGTTGGCCGCCAGCGTCCGCCCGGCCAGGCGCTCGGTCCTGAAAAGGACCGGCTTGAGGGTCCGGGCTTTCAACGGCGCCTCCCCTTCCCCGCCGGCACGGGCCTGAACTCGTCCCAGCCGTAAAGCTCCGGGTATTCCTTCCAGGGCCCCTCGCATTCGGCGAACCAGCGGCAGCGCCGGCATTCGGCGCGCTTGGTCTTGCCCTGGTCGCGGCGGTAATCGCCGTAACTTTCGAGATAGAAATCGGCGTCCGAGACCGGCCCCTCGGGGATGATGCGCTCGGCGACGCAGTCCTCGTAGCCGGCCATCAGGCAGAAAGGAACGGCCTCCGTGTGGCACAACAGGCCGGCCGCGCGGCCGATATCCAGGGCTTCTTTCATATAGGGGAGGGCGTCGGTCTTCCTGGGGACCAGCTCGCGCCGTTTCTCCCAGGCGGTGCCCACCATGTGAACGAAGGCCAGCTGGAACTGGTCGACGCCGAGCCGCACCAGCAGGCGGGCCAGCGCCGGCATATCCTTGTAGTTGCGGGAGGTGACGACGGTATTGGTGAGCACGTAGAGGCCGAGCGCCTTGCAGTTGGCTATGCCTTTGACGACCTGCGCGAAGCTGCCCGGCGCCTTCGTCAGCCCCTCGTGCACGGCCGCCGTCGCGCCGTGCAGGGAAGGCCCCATCTCCGTGACGCCCGCGGCCTTCAGGCGGCGGCAATAGTCGGGGTAGGCGAAACGCCGGCCGTTGGTCTGCACCTGTATGGCGGAGAACCCGGTCTTCGCGGCGTGGCGGACGGCGCCGAGCAGCCAGTGATGCATGGTCGGCTCGCCTCCGGTGAAGACCACGCCGTCTATGCCGCGGCGGCGCGCGTCGTCTAGGAGGGCGCGTATCTGCGCCGGGGTCTTGCGCGCCGCCGAATCGCGTTTATGCCCCTGCGCGCAGAAGTCGCAGAGATTGTTGCATTCGAAGCCGATCTTGATGTCTATCCTTTTCATGCGCCGTCTGCCTCAGCCTTCGTAAGCGGCCCATTTCTCCAGGACGCGGCGGTAGCCCGGCCTGGAGAACCTGTCCAGTATGGTCCCGAAAACCGCTTTGTAAAGGGCGCAGCGGCCGTTGGAGGCCATGTCCCCCCAGAAAGAGCCCTGCGCGGCGTAATTGTAGGCCGGCGAGACGCGGCAGTAGGGAACGAAAGCGCAGCGCGCGCAGGCGGGAGAGGTCAGTTCCTGGAAGCAGGAGAGCAGCAGCGCCCGGGCCGCCGGGAGCCGCAGTATGGAACGGAAGTCGGAGGAGAGGACGGAGCCCAGGCGGAAGAAACCGTCGCCCGAGGCGGCCAGCATGCGGGCTTCGTCGGAAGGATAGACGGAACCGTCGGGGCCGTAGGCTAGGCGCACCGCCAGGTCCAGGTTGCGGTACCTCGGCCGCTCCCCGCCGACGAGCTGCGAGACGAAGAGCCGCGCTCCCTTCTCATAGACCTTCGAGCCGCGCGCGGCCAGGGCCAGCATGCGGTCGAGGGCCCGCGCGTAGAAGGCGGCGAATTCGGCCGCGGAATAACCCTGTCCGCCGCCGGCGGCCAGGCCGAAGGGATCGAGCGGCCCGAACTGCACGCGCTCCAGGCCCAGCCGGACGAACTCGTCCACTATGGCCTCCGGCGCGGACAGCGAACGGCGCGTGACGGTACAGATGGCGTTGGGGGCCTCGAAACCGGGATACCGCGCCCGCAGCGCGGCGATGCGCCCGAGCCACTTCTCCACCAGGGCGTGGGAGGACCCGCCGCAGGCGAGCGGCCGCTGCGCGTCGTGCAGCGCCGCGGGCCCGTCGAGCGAGGTGCAGACGGTGACCCCCTCCCGGGCGAGGAACCCGAGTCTCTCCCGGTCCAGCAGGGTGAGGTTGGTCACTACGGAAAAGTGCAGGTCCCTCCTTTCCTTCGCGGCGCGGCCGCGCGCCCGGCGAACTATCCTTTCGAGGACGCCGAAATTGAGCAGCGGCTCCCCGCCCTGGAACTCCAGGAGCAGGGGGGCGGTCCCGGAAGCGAAGATGAAATCCACGACCCGGTCGGCCGTGGCGGCCGTCATGTCTCCGCCGGAGGCGGGGGCCGAAGGCGAGGAGACCGCGCAATAGGAGCAGCGCGAGTTGCAGCGATCGGTCAGGGACACGATATGCACGCCCGGCCCGGGCCAGTCCCCCAGGTAGCGGGAGCGCAGGTCGGCCAAAGCGGCCGGCATGTCCAGGTTCTCCCTGAGGAAATGCCCGGCGGCCAGCCGCGCCCCGGGCTCTCCCGCGACCCGCCGGCCGCCGGAAAAAGCCCGGTGATCTTTTTCGGAGAGGATCACGCCCCGGCCGGCGTCGTTGGAGACGAAGAGGCCGCCGCCCGCGCGGCAGGCGCGGAAAAAGGAGGGAGGCGTCCTGTTCTTTTTCATCGGAAAACGCGGCGGGGAACTGCGGGAAGGGGACGGGAACGGGCGCCGCCGGCCGGCCCCGCCGGAGCGGGGGCCGGCCGCGGCGCGTTCAGCACCAGCCGCCGCGGGCGTGCGAACCGTGCGAACCGTGCGAACCGTGCGAACCGTGCGAGCCGTGCGAGCCGTGCGAGCCGTGCGACGCGTGCGAGCCGTGCGACGAATGCGAACCGTGCGAGCCGTGCGAGCCGTGCGACGAATGCGAGCCGTGCGAACTATGCGAGCCGTGCGAGCCGTGCGAACCGTGCGAGCCGTGGCTCTGGTGGCTGATATGTCTGTCGCCGGCGGGGTCGATGCCGCGCTGGAAATAGTTGCTGTGGACCTGCTGCGCGTTCGCCTGGTCCACCAGCGCGGTGCCCAGTATCCCCAGCGCGAGGCCGGTCTTGACTATATCGGCGTCGAGCATCTTGCCTTCCTCGCTGTTGAGGAACAGCCTGATGTTCTTCCCGATCTTCGATGGCTTCTTTTTCATAAAGGATCCCCTCCGCGGCGGCCCCGCCTAACCTCTCTCTCCCATCGCCGAAAGCAGCGCCCTGGTGACTATGATGTTCGCCACTTTCGAGTTCTTCTTCGCCAGGTCCAGCCGGCACTGCTGGTTGAGCACTTCGTTGGCGAAGGCCCCCTCCAGTTCCGGGGTCCCCGCCGGCAGGACGGCCCTGACGCCGCCCGCCTCTTTACTCGTCTTCACTTCCTCCCTGGAGGAGAAGACGAAAGCCGCCAGCCTGACGGCCTCCTCCGAATAGACCGAAGAGCTGAAGAACAGCCCGGCCGGCCGGGCCTTATTTCTTTTCATTTTCCACCCACTTCGCCAGTTCCTTGCCCTTGCCGGGCGTTTTAAGATACGAGAACAGCGTGCCGAAAATGCCCTTGAACAGGGCGCACCTGTCGTTGGACGGCATATTGCCGGCCAGCGAACCCTGCACTTCGTAATTGTAGACCGGGCAGACGCCGCAGAAAGGCCTGTAGGCGCAGCGGTGGCAATACGGCTGCGTCTCCAGGTTGGAGGCGGCCGCGCAGGCCTTGGCGGCGTCGGAGGTCACGATGTCCCTGTACTTGCTGGTGCGCACATTGCCGACCCTGAAGATCGGGTCCCCCGCCCAGGCGGCCATGCGGCCCTCGTCGCAGGTATAGATGTCGCCGTCGAAGTTATAGGCCAGCTGGCCTATGGCCGCTCCGCAGGGGCAGCGGGAATCGAGGAACCCGGGGTCCCTGGCGTTGACTATCTTCTCGAGCAGCATGACGGCCATCTTCTCGCGCAGCGGCACGCCTTTGCGGTTGAGGCTCAGGATATAGTCCAGGCTCTTCCGGTAGAACGCCGTGAACTGCGCGGCGTCGTAGCCGATCTCGTCCCACTTCGTCCTGGCGTAGCCCAGCGGCGCCAGCGGGCGCAGGAAGATCTCCTCCAGGCCGAGCCTCGCGTACTCGTCTATTATCTCCTTGTACCTGGGCAGGGAGCGTTTCGTCACCGTCAGCAGCGCGCCGGGCTTGAAGACCGGGACGCCGCCTTTCTGCGAATCGTGCTTCGCCTGGAAATAGCGCAGCCATTTCACGGTCAGGCCGTGCGAATCGCCGCCCGAGTAGGCGCGGTTGGCGTTGTGCAGCGCGGCGGGCCCGTCGAGGGAGGTGCAGATGGAGACCTCGTTCTCCAGCAGGAAAGCGGCCTTCTCCTCCGTCATCAGGGCGAAATTGGAGACCAGGGCCAGGCGCAGCTTGCGGCCCGAAGCCGCGGCCCGGCGGCGGGCATAGGAGACCGCCTCTTTCAGCGCGTCCCAGTTGAGCAGGGGCTCGCCGCCCTGGAACTCGATGGTGATCGACGGGTTGGGGGACTGGAAGGCGAAATCGACGCATTGCCTGGCGGTGGAGGCCGGCATGTCCGTGCCCTTCGCGTCGGCGCCGCCGGCGCCCGACTGGCAGTAGGAGCAGCCGTGATTGCAGCGCAGCGTAAGAACGAGTATGTGCAGGCCGGGACCCGCGGCCAGGTACGCGTTGCGGGTGCGCCACGACTCGCAAAGGCCGTCGAAATCGAGCCTGTCGCGCACGAAGCCTTTCGCGAGCAGTTCCTCCGAAGCGGTCTTCTTCCCGCCGGCCAGCAGGGCCGGCAATTCCTTAGCGGGAACGAAAACGTGGTTGCCGGGGTCGTTGGTCACGACCAGGGAATCCGGCGCCAGCCGCTCCCAGGCGACATAGGGCGCCCCTGCCTGCGATTTCTTACTTTTTTTTCGAGCGGGTCTTGACGCCATGTTTATCTTCCCATCTCCTGGTGATCCCCAGCGGGTCCTTGCCGGGGGCGGACTCCTCTTTTATCTCCCGCTCGACCTGCGCTATCAGCGCGTCGAGCTCCTTCTCCTGCTCGGGCGTAAGCGCCGCGGAAGGGGCGGGGGCGGGCTCCGGGGCGGAAAGGGCCTTGAGGAGCATGAATTCGCGCAGGCCTTTATTCTCCTCGAAAAGGACCTCGCGCAGGGCTTCTTCCCGGAGGGCGGCGCGGAAACGGGCGGCCAGCCCGGCCGGGGCGGCGCCCGGCTTGGGACGCAGTTCCACCGACAGCGCGCCCGCGCCGGCCGGGCGCAGGAAGGCATAGGCCTCGCTGGTCAGGGCATAGGCCGCGTACCTGGCGGTTTCCGGGGAGTATTTCTTAAGACTGATCTTCTCGACCACGGACTTCTCTGGATGTTTCTTTTCCACTATACGATCTCCTCTAAAAACCAGGCATCCGGTGTTAATTCGCTATCTTGCAGCAGACCATCTGGCCCTGCCAGTCCGAGTTCAGGCGCATGCGGCCCTTGGGCGCGCCTGACTCGTCCACGAAGATCCCGTATATCGCCGGGGCGCCAGCCGGGTTGGGATAATACCCCACGACCCTCTCGTAATTAGCGCAGGTACCGCCGGCTGTACTGTAATTGACGCGCCGACAGAGACCGGAAAGGATACCGTCCTTATCTATGGTCGCGGACAGTGTATGGTTTTTAGCGCCGTCATGCCGGTAGAAATTGATATTTTGGCCGGTTAGCTGTATCAGCGCGCCGACACCTCCGGTCGGCTGCCAGCTACCGCCGTTGTACCATTCGTTATTGGCCAGATGCACGTAGTCGCCGCCGGAACTGAGATAAGCCCTGCCGACCCGCATAGCCGCATTCTGCGCGACATCGAGTTTGACCCCGGGGGTAGTGACGCCGATACCCACGTTGCCGCCGTCCCTGGCCAGCAGGGTCTCGTCGGTGGTCAGCAGGCGCGCGTAGCCGCCGTAGGGCGCGGGATAATAGGTAGTCAGGGTCAGCGTCTCCGACCCCAGCATGGCGGGATGCCAGCACAGGAAGAAAGCCGCCAGCAGCGCCAGCACTTTGCGGCGCGTGAGCCTGAACTCTATTATTATGCGATGCTCCTGCATAACCTCACCCTTTTCGGATACCAAACGGGAACCGGGCGACGGACGGGCCGCACCCTGTTATATATTATACATACAAATCGGGGTTTTTCAAGGGGGGTCAAAAGGCCAGCGCGGCCAGCCCGACGCCATGTCCCCCGGCAAGGGACTCCCTGGCGTCCGAGAGGGACTCCAGGAAAGCCGGGAGGGCGGCCGGATCGGAGGAAAAGAGGGACTCGTGGCGTTCCAGGAGCAGGGCGTAACCGGGACGCCCCGCCTGGTCGTAAGGCAGGGAGCGGAGAGCGTCGACGAAACCGTCCCAGTTGGCCGCGAAATACTCCCGGCCCAGCGCCGCCGCGCAGGCGGAGAACAGTTCCTCCCTGTCCCGGATGGAGGAGCAGTCCAGCCGCAGGACCAGCCAGCCGGCGGCGTTCAGCAGTTCCGCCGCGGCGGTCGGGGAAATGGAAAGCCCCCGCATGTCCTTGACGGGGGCGTTCCCTGCGGTCAGTCCGGCTATGTCCATTCTAGGGGACTATCGTCAGGCGGATGAAGTCCTTGTAATGCGTCGGGCTGTAATAAACTATCTCGCCGCCGCCGACGACAAGGCGCTCGCAGCCGCGCACGCCGTAGGAAGCGGGCAGGTGGTAGAGCACCCCGCCGATCATCAGTTCGCGGGAACTGTTCTTGGGGACGAGGAGAGTGTACTCTTTGTAGAAACCGAGCGGCTGGGCGGGAAGCAGCCCCTCTTTGTTCTTGAAGGGCTTGTGGTCCTCCTTGAACGGGAAAGGCCCGCCCCTGGAGATAAGGGCGACCAGTTCGAGTATCGCCTCGACGCGGCCCCGGTCTTCGATGACGGGCAGTATGGAATTGCCCGGCTGCAGGTCCCTGGCGGAAGGCTTCAGCGGTATGAGAACGGGTTCCGGCGCCTGGAGCTCCGCGGCGGAAACGGCCGCCGGGTGGCCGAGCAGCTGTTCTACGGCGGAGTCCCCGCCGGCCGCAAAGGCCGGAGCGAAGACCATCGGCAGCAGCAGTGAAAGCGTGAGAAGCAGGGCGGCTGGTCTTTTCATTCGAAGCATCTCCTTAAAGGCGCAGTTGTACCGCATTAATAAGATAATCTTCTCCGGCCCGGTCGGCAAGGGACCATGGGCCCAGACCGGCCCGGGTCTTTCGGGCAAAAGGTCATTCGCCGGGCGGCGGTCCCGTGAACAGCCAGGCCTCCTCGGTCAGCCTGAAGAAAGGGTCCGGGGCCGCCTCTTCCATGGCGGAAAGGAGGCGCAGCGCCTCCGCGCCGCGGCCTTTTTCCAGGGCCGCCAAGGCTCCGTCGAGTTCCTTCGGCAGCGCTCTTCCCAGCGAGGCCGCCGCCCGGCGCGCCGCGCCCGCTTCTCCGGCCAGGGCCAGCGCCACGGAGGCCAGTTCCACCTCGCGCCGGCCCCCTCCTTTCACCGCAGCTTCGAGAAAAGAGGAAGCGGCGCCGGCGAAATCCCGGCCGCGCAGACGGCAGCGCCCGTCCAGGTAGGCCAGCAGCGCCTCCCCGGCGGGGCCGGCCGGTTCGAAGAAACCGGCCTCCACGCGTACGGGGTCCTTAATTTCCCCGGGGCCGGTGGTATAGAACGCGTGATCGAATACGGCGCGCTTCCAGGGTATGTCCGCGCCGGTCCTCCGGGCATAGGAGGGCAGGGCTCCGCCGTAACGGCCGCTGAAAACGGAGTCCGCCGGCGAAACATACTTCAGCGCCCGGTCCGGCGACGGGCCGCAGTTCTCCCGGTAGGCCGGGAAGAACCTGCGCAGCAGCGGGGCGCGGCGGCCGCCCCCGTAACCGGGATAGACGAAGCCGGCATCGGCCGGCCAGTCCGCCTCCGCCCCGGCCAGCAGCGCCAGTTCCCTGTCGCTGGTGCGCATTTCGCCGTCGAAGGAGCGGACCGCCCGGTAATTGAGGGCGGCGTAGAGCGGCAGAACGGCCGCGAGCAGGACCGCGGCGACGCGGCCGCCCGGAAGGGACGCGAAGCCGCCGGCGGCCAGCAGCACGAACGGGACCAGGAAATAGAGCTGATGCCTCATGAAATGCAGCGGGTACTCGTCCTGCCGTACGAAGACCGCGGCGAAAAAAAAGGCCCAGAGGCAGAGCCAGGCGGCGGCGTGCCCGGCGGGCCCGCCCCGCCGCGCGGCCCGGAGGGCCAGGGCGGCGGCGCAGACGCCGAAGAACAGCGCCGCCGCCGGTCCGCCCGGCAGCGGCGGCAGGAAGACGCCGAAATTCATCGTGCCGAGGTGATAAGCCGCGTTGGCGAAGGGAGTGAAAGCGGAGGGCCTGAGCCCCGGCGACGGCACCCCGCTTATATGCGCCGCCCAGAGGGCCGCTACGAGCGCGCCGGCCGCCAGCGTCAGCGCCGGCGCGGGAGCGGCCAGCTCCGCCCGGCGCCGGAAAAGCAGCCAGCACCAGGCCGCCCCCAGCGGCGGCAGGAACTCGTACCGGGAGGTCAGCACCAGCAGGACCGAGACCGCGGCCCGCGCCGCCAGGCCCGCCGGGGAGATGCGGCCTCCCGCTGAAACGGCGAGCATGAGCAGCGAGGCGAGCACGATGAAAATATTGGAGGCCGTGGAGGAAAAGGCCGAGGCGTTGAGCAGGAAAAGGAAATTGAAGCCGAGCAGGCCCTGGGCCGCGAGAGAGGCGGCCGGCCCCGCGCCGGCCAGGCGCAGCGCGGCGTAGAGCAGGGGCAGCGCGGCGGCCGCGACGGCGCGGTTCTTCCAAAGGACGGCCCGCAGGTCCTTCCCTCCCAGCAGGACGGCCGCGGAATCCGTGACCAGCGGCGCCACCTCCTTGAAGGCGGCCGTGTGGCGGAATTCGGAGAACAGGAAATCCGTGGACAGCATCGTGAACTCGTGCTCGTTGTCGTATCCGCCGCGCGCGGGCACGAGGGAAGAAAGCAGGAGGACGGCGGCGGCCGCGGCCAGGGCGGCCGCCAGCGGCCGGCGCTCCGCAGGATCGCGGGCCAGCCGCAACAGGGCGGCCGCCGACCAGTAGAGCAGGGCGGCCCAGGAGAACAGCAGTGAGGCCTTCAGGAAGAGCGGATACGCGCTCACGCGCCCTCCCCGAACCTGATGCGGACGGCCGCGGCCGCGGTGCGGGCGCTCAGGGCCAGGCGGCTGCCGAGCCCCTTGTTCCAGCTCGAGCTCCCGGCCGCGCGCGGCAGCAGCCGCACCGGCGCGCGCTCGACCCTGAAACCGGCCCTTAAGGCGGCGGCGAAGGCGAACAGGTCGATGGAGAAATCGTCCGGCGCGCCGGCGAAAGCCGGCAGCAGCGAGCGGTGGAAGAGCGTGGGCTGGGCGTTTATATCGGTCAGCGGCCGGCCGAACAGGACGGAAACGAAAAGGGACATGCCGGCGGTGAAGAAGCGCTCAGCGGGGGAGCGGCCGCGCCTGAGGCCCTTGAAGAACAATTTTTCGCCGGCCCGCCCGCGCAGGCGGGCGAGGAGCGCTACCATCTCGGCGGGATCGTACTGCAGGTCCGCGTGCGTCCACCCGACATGGTCGCCGGCGGCCGCGGCCAGACCGGCCTTTATGCCGCCGCCGTAGCCGGCGTTGGACGGGACGGAGACCGCCCTGACGAAAGCGAACCGCTCCGCGGCCGCCGCGGCGGCGGCGCCCGTACCGTCGGAGGAGCCATTGTCCACCAGTATCAGCTCCCCCCAGCCCTCCAGGCCGGCGAAGCCGGCCGCGAGCGCCGGGATATTGCCCTCCTCGTTGTAGCAGGGCACCACCAGGGAGCAGAAGAGGCCGGCGGCGCTCACCTCCCCTCCGCGTGGAGACCGGGAGGCACCGCGGCCAGGTCCTCCGGGGTGCCGAGCGGCACTATCCGGGAGGCGGTGTCGACGACGAAGCGGCGCCCGGCCGCGATGAGGCGGTTGTAGAGCGGGGCGACATAGAACTCCCCGCCCGTCCTCTCGCCCGCCGCCACGGCCGCGGAGGCGGTCTCCAGGAAGTCGCCGGCGCGGCTGAAGTGGTAGAAGCCCGTCAGCGCCAGGTCCGAGATCTGCTTTTTCTCGGCCGTCTCGGCCACAGTGCCTCCGGGGCCCAGCCTCGCGAAGCTCCATTTCTCGTCGCGCCGGTCCAGCCGGAAGGCCCCTATGACCCCGTCGGCCCGCGCCGCGGGGTCCGCCAGCGTCCGGGCAAGGGTCGCCGACCGGAAATAGGTGTCGATATTGTAGATGGCCAGGCCGGCCTCCGGGTCCAGCGCGCCGCGCGCGGCGAGGGCGCTCTGCGCCTGTCCACCCGTCGGGCCGTCGAGCAGGACCAGTTCCGGCGCGGCGGTGGCGCCGAGCGCCGCGGCCTTCTTCCTTACGAAGGCCGAGACCCCGAAGTCCTCCTCGTGCGCGCCGAGCGCCACGAAGACCAGGCGGGAGAAGAAGGCCAGCGGGAGCCCCGACAGCGAAAGTTCGAAAAGCGTGGCCCCTCCGGCCTCCAGCATATACTTGGGCAGCGCATGGCCGGCGCGGGCGAAGCGCTCGCCGCGGCCGGCCATGGTGACGAGGAGCGCGGCGCCGCTCACGGCAGTTCCCCCGCCGCGCCGGCCGCCCGGCGCAGCAGGTCCTCCGTCAGGCGCCCGTCGGCGGTCTCGGCGTAGAGCCGCAGCAGCGGCTCGGTGCCGGAGAGACGCATGAGCAGCCAGCCCCCGCCCGCGAAACCCAGCTTGAGCCCGTCTATCCTGGAAACGGAGACGGGAGTCCCGAGAGCCCGCGGGGGACGGAAGGCGGCCGCCAGCCCGTCCAGGAAAGCGGACGGACCGCCGGGCGGGACCCGGCGCAGGGCTATATCCGAGCGCAGATAGGCGGAAGGACCGTAGTCCCGCTGCAGGTCGCGCAGCATGACGGAAAGCGGGCGGCCGGAACTCTCCAGCAGTTCCATGAAGAAAAGCGCGCAGAGCGGCCCGTCCCTTTCCGGCAGATTGCCGGCCCAGGTGTAGCCGCCGGATTCCTCGGCCGCGGCCAGCGTCCCGCCGGCGCGCAGTTCGCGGCCCAGCCATTTGAAACCGACCGGGACTTCCTTCACTTCCAGCCCGGCGGCTTCGGCGGCGGCGCGCGAGACTCGCCCCATCGAGACCGACTGCACCAGCCGGCCGCGCAGGCCGCGCTTTATCAGCAGGTCCGTCAGCAGCCCGAAAAGTAGCGCCGGGCTGACATAGCGGCCCCGCTCGTCCAGCAGGGCGAAGCGGTCGGCGTCGCCGTCGAAAGCGAAACCGGCCAGGGCGCCGGTCCGGCGGACCTCGGCGGCCAGGGCTCCCAGGTTGCGCTCTATCGGTTCGGGGGCGGTCCCGCCGAAAAGAGGATCATGGGCCGCCCGCAGCAGGCGCGTCCCGCGGAATTCCCGCATGAGCGGCAGGAGGCCGCCGGCGCAGCCGTGCATGCAGTCCGCGGCGAAGACGGGCGCGGTCCCGCGCGGGCGACGGAGCGGGACGCGGGAGCGCAGGTAGCCGAGGTAAGCCGGGAAAGGGTCGAAACTCCCGACCTTTCCCGCGGGGACGCGGCGGCCGCGGCCGCCGAGCCGGGAGGCTATGCCGTCCATGACCTCCGGCGGCGCCGAGCCGCCTTCCCATTTCAGCTTGGCGCCGTTGTATTCCGGCGGATTGTGGCTGGCGGTGACCACGAAGGCCAGGTCGAAGCCGCGCGCGGTGAAGAGGCTGGCGGCGGAGGTGGGGACGGGTTCCCGGCAGAGCGAGACGCGGTGCCCTTCCCCGGCGAACACGGAGGCGGAAAAGGAGGCGAACTCCGGGGAGAGGAACCGCCGGTCGAAACCGACCAGGACGCGCCCTCTTCCCCGCCGGGCGCGCAGCCAGGAGGAAGCGGCGCCGGCCAGGTCGCCGAAGCCGCGGAAGGTGACCTCGCCGGCCATGATCCCCCGCCAGCCGTCGGTGCCGAAAACGACCCCGGGGACCGCGGCGGACCGTCCGCGCGGCATAAGGGTCCTAGAGCAGCTCCGCCACCAGCGCGGCCAGCTGGCTGCGCTCGGTCTTGGTGAAGGTGAGATGGCCGTACATCTTCTGTCCCTTGAACCTGTCGACTATATAGGTCAGGCCGTTGGAGGCCATGTCGAGGTAGGGATTGTCGATCTGGTACGGGTCGCCGGTCACGACGACCTTGGTGCCCTCGCCGGCGCGCGAGAGGATGGTCTTGATCTCGTGCGGCGTGAGGTTCTGCGCGTCGTCGACGATCATGTACTGCTTGGGCAGCGAGCGGCCGCGGATATGCGTCACCGAGGCGATCTCTATCTTCTCGTTCTGCAGCAGGTACTCGAACTTCTGCAGCGCGTCGTCCTGGTGGCGGCGGTCCATGATGAACTCGAGGTTGTCGTAGATGGCGCCCATCCAGGTGGAGAGCTTCTCCTCCTTGGTGCCGGGCAGGTAGCCGATGTCCTTGCCGACGGGGATGATCGGGCGGCAGATGATGAGCCGGCGGTAGACGCTCTCCTCCACGGCCTTCTGCAGGCCGCAGGCCAGCGACATCAGCGTCTTGCCGGTGCCGGCGGTGCCGATCATCGTGACCAGCGCTATCTTCTCGTCGAGCAGCAGCTCCATCGCGCAGCGCTGCTCCTTGTTGAGCGGCTTGACGCCCCAGGGCGTCGTCTCCGGGGCGAGGGCCTTTACGACGGAGGGGTCCAGCGGGTCCACCCGGCCGAGCGCGCTCTTCTTGGGGTCCTCCTTGGCGCGGAAGACCACGAACTCGTTGGCGACCAGGCCCTCCTCGCCGGACTTGGCGGACTTCTCCTTATAGAACCTGTCGATGAAGGCGGAGTCCTTCTCCAGCGTCACCAGGCCGGGGTAAAGCTCGTCCACCTTGACCTTGCCCGATTCGTAGTCCTGCGCTATCAGCCCGACGGCCTCGGCCTTCAGGCGGAGATTGGTGTCCTTGGTGACGAGTATCGCGTTGTTCTTCTTGCTGATGAAGGAGAAGGCGGTGTTGAGGATCCGGTTGTCCATCTTCTGCATGACGAATTCCACCGGCAGGACCTGCGGATGGTCCAGCTCGACCTTGAGCGTGCCGCCGTTCTCCATCTTCACGCCTTCGTTGAGCTTGCCGGAGGCGCGCAGGGCGTCGAGCTTGCGGGAGACCACGCGCGCGCTCTTGCCGCGTTCGTCGCCGGCGCTCTTGAAGGCGTCGAGCTCCTCTATGACCGAGATGGGGATGATGACGGCGTTGTCGTCGAACTTCGTGAAGGAAAGCGGGTCGTGTATCAGGACATTGGTGTCGAGTATGTAGGTTTTTTTCATTTTTCCGAGCGAGCGGGGCCTGGCCCCTTCCTCCCCTTTTTGGATCCGGCGCCCAGAATTATGATACTTTTTGCCCCTCCTGTCAAAAGAGCCCGTTTCCGCGGCCGCCCGGAAAAATAGTAATATCAATGGTCGATCGGACGAACACATGAGAAAAAACGGTATCCTTACCCTGCTGACGCTCTCGTTCTTCCTGGCCGCACCGGCCTCCGCCGAAACGCCTGCGGCCCCTCCCGTACCCGCCGCCGCGGAGGAAGCGGCCGCGGCGGACCCGGCCGTCCCCCCGGAGCCGGACGCGGGAACGCCGGAGAAGCCGGAAGCGGCGGAAGAGAAAGGGACCGGCTTTCCGGGCCCCTGGGAGGTCGGGGAGACCGCCGTCAAGGGGTCCCTGAACGTCAAACCGAAAGTCGTGCTGCGCGCCGTCAAGGCCCGCAAAGGGCGGCTCTACTACCGCGACTTCGTCGCCCGCGACGTCGAGGCCGTACTCGGCCTGGGCAGCGTGGAGAAGGTCTCGGTGGACATCGAGGAACTCCCGGGCAGGCCCTCTTCGCCCAAGCTCGCCTCTTTCCTGGCCGCCCCCCTGCAGGCCCGCGTGACCTATGTCGTCTCCGAAAAGCCGATGATAAAGAAGCTGCTGGTCGAGGGCGCCAAACAGCTCTCGAAGTCCTCCGTCAAGGACGAGATGTCGCTGAAGGAACGCGATTTCTTCGACGAGCTCAAGATCCGGGAGGACCTGATCAAGATCGCCGACCACTACCGCGGCAAGGGGTTCCTGGACGTTTCGGTGGACTACGAGATAACCCACGACACGGCCGCCCGGACCTGCGAACTGACCGTGAAGGTGGACGAGCGCAGCAAGGTGAGGGTCTCCTCCCTGGAGCTGGAGGGAGCGGAGGGCTTCGCCGTCAAGAAGCTGCGCAAGCTCTTCAAGAACCGGCCCAAGAAGGTCTACAAGCCGGAAGAACTCCAGAACGACCTCGCCGCCCTGGAGGCGCATTACAAGAACCGCGGGTACAGCGATTTCGAGGTCCTCTCCTCCTCGGCCGCCTTCAGCGGGGACCGCGCCAGCGTGGCCATAACCGTCTCGGTCCGCGAGGGGGCGAAGGCGATGTTCGGCGCCACGACCTTCAGCGGCAATTCGGTCTACTCCTCCGCGGAGCTGGCCGGCGCCGTCGTCTACCGCCGCGGCAAGCTCTACAACGAAGAACGCTACGAGGACACGGTCAGGGCGGTACAGGAGAAGTACGCCGACAAGGGGTACCTGCGGGCCCAGGTGAGGCCCGTCAAGACCCGCAACCCGGACACCGGCGAGCTCGACATCGAATACTCCCTGACCGAGAACTCCCCGATCTACGTCGGCCACATCGACGTGGAGGGCAACAAGGCCACGAAGACGCACGTGCTGCGGCGCGAGGTGGCGCAGAAAGAGGGCGAGGTCTTCAGCGCCGCCAAGGTGCGGCGCAGCCAGGAGAAGATCTTCAACCTCGGCTTCATAGACGACGTGAACCCCGTGATCAATCCCACGGCGGACCCCGACACGGTGGACCTGGTCTTCGACGTGGCGGAAGGCAAGCCCGGCATGCTGACCGCCGGCGCCGGCATCTCCTCGCGCGAGGGCGTCGTCGGCACGCTCTCGGTCTCGCACATGAACATGCTGGGCCTGGCCCACCGCATGTCGCTGGCCTGGAACTTCGGCAAGCGCGTGCAGGACTACAACCTGAGCTGGACGATGCCCTGGATAGGCGACAGCCCGACCTCGCTGGGCCTAAACCTTTTCAATACCCGCCGTTACCGCCCCTACCGCTCCTCGCTCTCGGCCTACACCGAGCGCAGGACCGGCGGCAAGATAACGCTGGCGCCGCGCTTCGAGGACGACAAGTACACGCTGACCACCGCCTACACCTACGAGCGGGTGCAGATCATGGACGTGCGCGACGTTTACGACGGGGAACTGACGGAGGGGACCAGCGTCACCTCCTCGATATTCGTGGAGTTCGCGCGCGACACGCGCGACAGCGTCTGGGACCCGACGCGCGGCGGCCGCGGCGCCATCGGGCTGGAACTGACCGGCGGCCCCCTGCTGGGCGACGTGGACTTCTACAAGCCCTCGCTCTCCTACAGCCACAACTTCAAGCTCTTCAGCATAGACGACTACCCGTTCGTGCTCTCCATCGCCAACCGCCTGGGCTACGTGGCCCGCTTCGGCGACACCGAGCGCGTGCCTTTCTACGAGAAGTACTTCCTCGGCGGGTCCGAGACCGTGCGCGGCTACAATTCCAACGGCCAGATCGGCCCGCCGGAAGGCGGCCGGCTCTACGGGGTGATGAACCTGGAATTCAAGTTCCCCCTGGCCAGGGAACGCCGGCGGACCATCGTCCAGTGGGCTTTTTTCTTCGACGCCGGCAACTCCTGGGACCGTTTCGACGACGTGAGCCTGCGGACCGGCGAAGGGGAGAAGCAGTTAAAGACGGGCGCCGGTTTCGGGATCCGGTTCACGACGCCCGCGTTCCCGATAAGGCTCGACTGGGGCTACGGTTTCAACCACAAGGACGGGGAACAGCGGTCCGACATCTACTTCACGCTGGGCAACCTCTTCTGAGCGAAAGACCGGCCGGCGCCGGAACAGGCGGTATGAAAGTATGAAAACGGCATTGATCATCCTGGCGGTCCTGCTGCCCCCCGGCGCGGGCGCGCTCGAGCTCTCGCTCGAGGAGAACAGGGGGGAATCCGGAACGATAGGCTACGTGGACATGGACCGCGTCTTCCGCAAATACTCCGGGACCTCGGGCGCCCGGGAGGAGTTCCTTTCCGAAGTGAAGAAGCGGGAGACCGGGCTCGACGACGCCAGGAAGCGCATCTTCGCGCTCAGGGCGGAGATCTCCCGCCTGCGCCAGGAACGCGAGTTCGCCGCCGCCCTGCCCATTTTCTTCAGCGAAGAACAGCCGCCCGCCGCCTCCACCGCCGCGGCCGCCGGGACCGGGACGCCGCCCCCGGCGGAGCCGGCGCAGGCTTCTTCCGCGCCCGCGGGCGCGGAACTCCCCGCCGGCGCGGCGCAGCTGCCGGGCATGCAGCCGGGGACGACCGAAGAGGCCGGGCGGGACGCCGCCGCCGCGCCCCCCCCTCCCGCTCAGGAGCCCGTCGTCCATCCGGCGGCGCCGAAGCAGCCCCTCATACAGATGCCCGGGGTCGGGGCCATGGCCCTGGACAAGTTCAGGATGTCCGTTTCCACCTCGGTGCCGGAGATAGAGGCCGCCATCTCCGCCAAAGAGAAGGAGCTGGCGGGCCTCGAAAGCGCCCTGAGGACCGAACAGCGGCGGGCCGAGAAGGACCTGCTGGAGCAGGAATCCCGGAAGACCGAGCTGATACTCGGACGCATCTACTTCCTGCTGCGGGAACTGGCCGTCAGCGAAGGGGTCAGCGTCGTCATAGACAAACGCTCGATACTTTTCGGCCACGCCGCCGTGGACCTGACGGGCAAACTCCTGGAGAAACTCGAGGACCCCGGGGAAGGGGAACGGCGATGAACCTCACGGTCGCCGAGATAGCGGCCCTCACCGGGGGACGGGCGGAAGGCGGCGACGGCCGGACCGTCACCGGCGTCGGCCCCGCGGAACGGGCGGGGCCCCATGACCTCGCCTTCCTCGACTCCGCCGACAAAACGGCCTTATTGGCGTCCTGCCGCGCGGCGGCGGTGCTGCTGCCCGAGGCGGCCGCCGTCCCGGCGGCCGGCGGCCCCGGGCCCGCCCGCATCTACGTCAAGGACCCCCGCTACGCCTTCGCGCTGGTGCTCAGGGAACTTGAAAAGGAGACGGCGCCGCCGCGCCGCTCCGGCACTCACCCGTCGGCCGTCGTGGCCGCCTCGGCCTCCGTGGCGCCGGACGCCTGGATAGGCCCCTGCTGCGTGGTCGAGGACGGGGCCGTCGTCGGCCCGCGCGCCTCGCTCGACGCCGGCTGCTTCGTGGGCCGCGGCGCCTCGATCGGCGAAGAAGCGCGGCTGCACCCCGGGGTCTCCGTGCTGGCGCGCTGTTCCGTGGGAAAGCGCTCCGTCCTCCACTCCGGTACCGTCATAGGCTCCGACGGCTACGGTTACGTGCGCTCCGGCGGCCGGCACGAAAAAGTGCCCCAGCTGGGCGTCGTGGAAATAGGCGACGACGTCGAGATAGGCGCCAACTGCGCGATAGACCGCGCCGCGCTGGACCGCACCGTCATAGGCGACGGGACCAAGCTGGACAATCTCGTCCATATAGCCCACAATGTCAGAATCGGGAAGAACTGCCTCATCCTCGCCCAGGCCGGCATCGCCGGGTCCACCGAGATAGGCGACAATGTCGTGATAGCCGGCCAGTCCGGGCTCAGCGACCACATCAAGGTGGGCGCGAACTCCGTCGTCATGGGCCGCACCGGCGTGATCGCGGACCTGGCGGAAGGCTCCGTCGTGCTCGGCCCCCTGGGCCGGCCGCGGCGCGAATTCATGCGCATAGAGGCGGCCCTTTCCAGGCTCCCCGAGATCTACGCCGAGTTCAAGCGGCTGAGGAAAAGCCGCGGGGATGAAAAGAAGAACCCTTAAGGCCGAAGCCTCCGTGGCCGGGACCGGGCTGCACACGGGCCTGCCCTGCCGCGCCGTCTTCAGGCCCGCGCCCGGCCCGACGGGGCTGCGCTTCCTGCTGCCCGACGGCTCCTCCCCCATACCGGCGCTGCTCGACCATGTCTCGTCCACGGTGCGCGGCACGAACCTCTCTTCCGGCGGACGCACCGTGCACACCGTCGAGCATATACTCTCCTGCTGCGCCGCGCTCGGCGTGCATGACCTCGACGTACTGATGGACGGCCCGGAACCGCCGGCGGCGGACGGGTCGGCCCTCCCTTTCGCGGAGGCGATGCTCGCGGCGGGCGTCGCGGAAAAGCCGGACCAGGAAATATCCCCGCTGACCCTGGCCGCCCCTGTCGAATTCAGGGACGGCGGGGCGTTTTACGGCGCCGTTCCCGCGGACTCGCTTTCCCTGCGCGTCGTCTTCGACCACCCCCACCCCATGCTGGGCCGCACCGAACTCTCCCTGGACATAACCCCCCCCTCCTTCCTCCGCGAGATAGCCCCGGCCCGGACCTTCGGCCTCCGCGAGGAGCTCGACGGCCTCAAAGCCGCGGGACTGGCCAAAGGCGGCTCGCTGGAGAACGCGATGCTGGTGGAGAGCGACCGTATACTCTGCGCGGGGGGACCGCGTTTCGCCGACGAGCCCGTGCGCCACAAGGCGCTCGACCTCCTGGGCGACCTGGCCCTGCTCGGCGTCCCGCTGCTGGCCTCCGTGCGCGCGGAGCGGACCGGCCACCGCAACAACGTCGATTTTGCTAAACTGCTCAGGAACGCCCCGAGGTGAACATGGACGACAAAAAAGCCCCCTCCTACAGACCCTGCCGCGTGATCGGCTGCGAGGAGATCCTGCGGACCATCCCGCACCGCTACCCCTTCCTGCTCATCGACCGGGTCGAGGTGATAGAGGAGAACAAGCGCGCGGTCGGCGTCAAATGCGTCACGGCCAACGAGCTCTTCTTCCACGGCCATTTCCCGACGAAACCGGTCCTGCCCGGCGTGCTGATAGTGGAGGCCATGGCCCAGACCTCGGCGGCCATGCTGATGGGCCTGCCGGAGATAAAAGGCAGGTTCGCCTATTTCGCGGGCATCAACAAGGCCCGCTTCCGCCGCCAGGTGGTGCCCGGCGACGTGCTCAAGCTCCATGTGGAGATACTCAGGTTCAAAGGGCATATGGCCAAGGTCAGCGGCCGCGCCTTCGTCGAAGGCGAACCCGCGGCCGAAGCCGAAATGATCTTCGTGGTGGACTGACGGAGGACCGATGGCGACCAAGATACACCCGACGGCGATAATAGACGCCGGGGCGCAGATAGGCGAGAACGTCGAGATAGGCCCCTACACGGTCATAGGCGAGGACGTGCGGATAGGCGACGGCACGAAGATAGGCGCGCACTGCATCTTCGAGTTCTGCACCGTCGGCAGGGACAACCTTTTCACCGGCGCCGCCTATGTCGGCATGCCGCCCCAGGACTGGTCCTACAAGAACGAGCACAAGCGCTTCGTGATGGGCGACCGCAACGTCATACGCGAGAACGTCACGCTGCACCGCGGCGCGCATACCGACGTGACCACGATGGGCTCCGGCTGCATGCTGATGGCCAATTCCCACATCGGCCACGACGGCCGCGTCGGCGACAACGTCATAATGGTCAACTGCGCCTCGGCCGCCGGCCACGTGGAGATAGGCGACAGGGCTCTGATCAGCGGCCTCGCCGGCATACACCAGTTCACCCGCATAGGCAAGTTCGCGATGATCTCGGGCGGCGGCATGGCCAACCAGGACATACTGCCCTACGTCACCGCGCAGGGCGACCGCGCCCGCCCGGTCGCGCTCAATCTGGTGGGCATGAAGCGCAACGGCTTCACGCGCGAGCAGATAAAGGCGGTGAAGCACGTCTTCAGGACCCTGTTCTTCCGCGGCCTCCTGCTCAAGGACGCCGTGGCGAAGCTGCGCGCGGAGAACCTGCCGCCGGAAGCTTCGCTGATGCTGGACTTCGTCGAATCCTCCAAACGCGGCATAGCGCGCCCGCGCCGGTCGGCCGCGGCGGACGTGGCCGATGCCTGAGAAAATTGGGCTCATCGCCGGCGCCGGGACCTTCCCGCTGCTCTTCGCCCGCGAGGCCCGCGCGCGCGGCTGCGAGGTGATCACGGCCGGGCTCTCCGGCATGACCTCGCCGGAGGCGGAAAAACTTTCCAAGGAACTCGCCTATTTCCGGCTCGGCCAGCTTTCCGCCCCGATAGAGTTCTTCAAAAAACACGGAGTAACCCGCGTCCTTATGGCCGGCAAGATAGAGCATGTCTCCATCTTCGGCGGCTTCCTGCCGGACCTGCGCGCCGCCAGGCTCCTGCTGACCCTCAGGGACCGCCGGCCCAACTCCATCTTCGCCGCCATAGCCGGCGAGCTGGCGAAAGACGGCATAGAGGTCATAAATTCCGCCACTTTCCTGGAATCCTCCCTGCCCAAGCCCGGCCCGCTGACGGAGAAGAAACCGCATAAGGACCGGGAGAGCAGCATAGCCGCCGGCTGGAAGGCCGCGCGTACCGTCGCGGACCTCGATATAGGGCTCACCGTGGTGGCCCGCGGCGGCGCCATAGTCGCCGTCGAAGGCATGGAAGGCACCGACGAATGCATCAGGCGCGCCGGCGATATTTTCGCGCGCCTGCTGCCCGGCGGGAAACCGCCGAAGGACATGGTGGTGGTGAAAGTGGCGCGGCCCGGCCAGGACATGCGCTTCGACCTGCCCGTCGTGGGCACCTCCACGCTGGAAGCCATGGCCGCCGCCGGCGCCGACACCCTCGCCATCGAGTCCGGCACGACCCTCGTGCTCGAGATGGAAAAGTTCCTCGCCCGCGCCGCGGAGCTGGGGATAGCCGTCACGGCCATCGACCCGCTCTCACGACCCTGATCGCCGGATTTCCGGCGGACGCACCCGCCTACCTGGGGGTCATGGCCGCGAACCTCACGGAGGCCAGGAACAGGCGCAGCATCTGCGGGGGGTAGAGCAGGTGGCACAGCATCGCGAGCACCGAGCATAGCCACAGCGTCATGTAGGAAAGGCGGGTCTGCCTGGGTTCGCAGGGGCGGAAAGGGCCGAACGAACACCAGTTGGTCCAGTCGGTATCGGGCCTGTCGAAATCCTTGTAATACTTCTCGAACACCGGTGTGCCGGGGAAAGGGATGAGCGGCGTATAGGACGCGATGGTCGGCTTCAGCCTGAAGGAAAAAGCCACGGTCTTCAGGATGGTGCGCAGGGTCTCGCCTTCCGCCCCCAGGATGAAGGACGTGTAGATATCTATCCCGTGCCTGCGGAGCAGGGCGCAGCATCTTTCGGCCATTTCCAGGGTCGTGCCCTTCCGCATCAGGTCGCTGATCTCCTGACTGCCGGTCTCCACGCCGAGGACCACGCGTACCAGGCCAGCCTTCTTCATCTTTACGATCAGGGCCTCGTCCTGCAGCGTGTTCACCCTGCCGGCCGCGTCCCAGTAGACCCTGACCTTGCGGGCTATCAGGAGGTCGCAGATCCGGTGCACCCGCGCCGCGTCCGCGGTGAAACAATCGTCGGAGATCTGCAGGAAGAAAGTGCCCTTCTCCCGGACCAGCCGCTCTATCTCCTCCACCACCCGCTCCGGGCTGTGAGCCCGGAACTTTTTGCCCATGCAGATATTGGCGCAGAAGTTGCAGCGCCCCGGGCAGCCGCGGCTCGTCAGGATCTTGCTGCTGCCGAAGGAGGTCTTTTCGGACCTGTAAAGGTCCGCCGCGGGAAGAGGCAGGGAATCGAGATCGTTTATGAATTCGGGGCGCGGATTGGCGAAGAAGCGGCCGTCCTTCAGGTAAGCGGCGCCAGGCACTTTCTCCAGGTCCACGCGGCCGCTCCTGTCGAACTCCCGGGCCAGCTCCAGCATGGAGAGCTCCGCCTCCCCGCAGATGACGCCGTCGAGTTCCGGCAGGCCTTCCAGAGTGGAGCGCGGCAGCGCGGTGGGATGCGGACCGCCCATGATGACCGGGCAGCCCAGGCGCCGCTTCGCCTCCCTGGCGACGCGCCCGGCCTCCATGACGTTCTGGGTGAGCACGGAAAGCCCGAGGAGGTCCGGTCTGAACTCCGCGAGGTCCCGCCAGACCTTCTCCATCCCCAGCCGTATGCCGTCGGGGATGAATATCCCGGACTCGTGTCCTTCGCGCCTGAGCGCGGCCGCCATATAGCCGAGGCCCAGCGGGAAATCCCCCCGGCCCCTGACGGACAGGCGGATCAGCAATTCCGGGAACAGGGGGAGCAGGAACGCGACGCGCATCGCTTCCAATTGTACACCTTGTACCGGGGGTAGTAAAGCGGCCCCCGCGCCGGTTCCCGGCCGGGCGAGGGGGTCCTCGCCGCGCCGCCCCTTATTATTGTAAAATAAAGCTCTGCCCCGTTCCCCGGGGGGCTTTTCTATCGTTTTTCCCTTTGAAAAGGGCCCAGGAGCTTAAGATGGCGGAAAATCAACCAAAAAAACTGCGGTTCGGCGTCGTAGGGGCCGGCAAGCTGGGCGGCTTCCACACCCGCACCCTCTCCACCATGCCCGGGGTGGAACTGGTCGGCGTGGCCGACCCCAACCTGCGCCGTTCCCAGGTCCTGGCCTGGCAGTACAACTGCATCGCCTACAAGGACTACGCCGACCTCCTCCCGCAGGTGGACGCCCTGGTCGTGGCCGCCCCGACCGAGTACCACGCCGAAATAGGGCTCAAGGCGCTGGGCGCCGGCGTGCACGTCCTGATGGAGAAGCCGATCACCAATTCCGAGGAGGGCGCCCGCAAGCTGCTCGAGATGTCGGAGAAGAAGAAGGTCGTCCTGCAGGTGGGACATTCCGAGCGCTTCAACCCCGCGGTCGTCGAGACCCTCAAGCACATAAAGAACCCGCGCTATATAACGATAGAGCGCCTCGGCCCCTTCGACCCGCGCGTCGCCGCCACCGGCGTCACGCTGGACCTGATGATACACGACCTCGACATCCTCCTGACGATGATGGACTCCGAGGTGGAATCCTTCGAGGCGATAGGCGCCAGCATGCTCTCCTCGCACGAGGACATCTCCAACGCCCGCATAAAGTTCCGCAACGGCTGCGTGGCCGACGTCACCGCCAGCCGCGCCACGATGGAGGCCAGCCGGCGCATGCGCGTCTACCAGCAGGACGCCTACATCTCCGTGGACTATGTCAGCGCCCGGCTCAAGATCTACCGCAAGAAGGTCCCGACCATAAAGACGCTCAAGGACATAGAGATAACCTACCCCAAGCTCGAGTCCAAGCAGCCCATACGCGAGGAGCTTACCCATTTCATAGACTGCATCCGCACCTCCAAGACCCCGACGCCCAGCGGCGAGAAGGGGCTCAAGGCCCTGCGCCTGGCGCTGGACATCACCGACAAAATGCGCCGTTTCGAGGTCTCGGAGCCGGAAGGAGCGGACGCCGACGACTCGCTGGTCCGCTCCATCGGGGACATCGGCAAGGCGACCAGGGTGCTGGCCGAAGAGGCCCTCAGGAACATCGGCATCGACAAGTCCTGAACCCGCCGGCCCGGCGGCGCGAGGACGGGGCGCCCCGCCCCCACAGGACCATTTATGGCACAGATAGCTTCCACCACCAAGAACGTTCTCGTAGTGGCCGGGGACCCCTCCGGCGACCTCCACGCCGCGCGCCTGATAAAGGCCCTCGAGGCCAGGGACCCGGAGATATGCGTCACCTCGATAGGCGGCGTGCGCATGCGCGAGGTCTCGACCCATTTCATCTACAACCTGGTCTCGGTCGGCGCCGTCGGCTTCGCCGAGCCCTTCAAGAATTTCTTCCTCTGGCTCAAGCTCATCCGCCTGGTGCGCCGCTACCTGGAGGACAAGAAGCCCGCCTGCGTGATCGCGGTCGATTTCTACGGCTTCAACCACCAGATCCTCGGCCTGGCCGCGCACCGCAAGATCCCGGCCTACTACTATATCAGCCCCCAGGTCTGGGCCTCGCGCCCCGGCCGCGCCAAGGCGATAGCCCGCCTGGCGAAGGAGATCTTCGTGATCTTCCCCTTCGAGGAGAACATCTACGCCAGGGCCGGCGGCCGGGCCAAGTTCCTCGGCCACCCCCTCCTCGACCTCATCCCGGAGGAGCCGGCGAAGAAGCCGGCGGGCGAGCCGCTGCGCATAGGCCTGCTGCCCGGCTCGCGCCGCTCCGAGCTGGAGCGCCACCTGCCGCTGTTCGTCAAGGCCTTCTACAAGATAAAGTCGGTGCACCCCGACGCGAAAGGCTACGTCTTCGCCGTGCCCGAGTTCCCGGACGACAGGCTGCTGCCGATGCTGGCCGACGCCTGGCCGGGCGCCGAGGAGGAGATAGAGATAGTCCGCGAGAGCGATTACGCCGTGCGAGGGACGCTGGACTTCGCTTTCACGGCCTCGGGCACCGCCACCCTGGAGAACGCGCTGCTGGGCGTGCCGATGCTGGTCGCCTACCGCATGCCCCGCTTCACCTACGAGATAGCCAAACGCGTCATCACGGTCCCCTACATCTCGCTCGTCAATGTCCTGCTCAAGAAGCCGGCCGTCAAGGAGCTCATCCAGGACAAGGCCACCGTGGAACTGCTCTCGCAGGAGGCCTTCTCGGTGCTCAACAATCCCTCCAAGGCCGAGGCCATGCGCCGCGACTACAAGGCCGTGCGCGCCATGCTCGGCGAGAAGGGCGTGGCCGCCCGCGCCGCCGAGCGCATAGCCGCGGTCCTTAAATGAAGATAACCCCCGACGTGGAAGCCCTGCTGGACTATGTCCGCCCCCACAAGGGGCGGCTCGTGCAGGCGGGCTTCGCCATGGCGGTGCTGGCCGCGATGCGGGCCGCTATCGCCTACCTGATCGGGCCCGCCATACAGGCCGTTTTCATAGACAGGAACACGGAGATGCTGCGGCTGATCATGATCGGGCTGCCGGCCGTCTTCGTGCTCAAGGCAGCGGCCGACTACGCCACCTCCTACCTGATCAATTATATCGGCCAGAAAAGCGTGCAGCGGATGCGCGACGACCTGTTCACCCGCGTGCACCAGCTCTCGATGGAGTTCCACTGGCGCAAGCGCTCCTCCGACGTCATGAGCCGCGTCATCAACGACCTGGGCAACGTGCAGTCGGCCATCCAGTCGGTCCCGCTCTACCTGATACGCGACCTGTTCACCGTCATCGCCCTCGTCGGCGTGCTCTTCTACCTCAACTGGCGCTTCGCCGCGGTCTCGCTGTTCATCCTCCCGACCGCCGCCTGGATGCTGAAACTGCTCAGCCGGAAGATGCGCCGCTCCAGCTCCAAGGCGCAGGCGACGATGGGCGACATCTCGCACAAGTTCCAGGAGAGCCTGCAGGGCATGACGGTGGTGAAGGCCTTCAACTACGAGGAGCAGGCCGTCTCCCGGTTCCGCCGCTCCAACGACGACTTCTTCTCCGAGACCATGCGCTTCCTGCGCGCCTCGGCGCTCTCCAGCCCGCTGATGGAGCTGCTGGGCAATATCATGCTGGTGGGCATGATCTTCCTCGGCGGGCGGGAGATCATGGCCGGGCGCATGACCCCGGGGGATTTCTTCTCCTTCATCGCGGCTTTCTTCACGGCCTATATGCCGCTCAAGAACATCGCCGGCCTCAACACCCGCGTGCAGCTCGGCCTGGCCTCGTGGGACCGCGTCAAGCAGGTGCTCGACGAGAAGCCCGACGTCCCGGCCCCGTCCAGCCCGGCGCGCCTGGGCGACGTGCGCGGGACGGTGGAGTTCCGCGGCGTCACCTACAAGTACCCCTCCCGCGACACCGTGGTCCTGCGCGACCTCAGCTTCTCGGTGAAAGAGGGAGAGGTCGCCGCCTTCGTAGGCCCGTCGGGCTCGGGCAAGACCACCATAATACAGCTGCTGCTGCGCTTCTTCGACCCGCTCTCCGGCTCGGTGCTCGTCGACGGCAAGGACCTGCGCGAGCTGGACCCGGCCGAGCTGCGCGCCGCCACCGGCCTGGTGACGCAGGACACCATACTCTTCGACAACGACGTGACCGGCAACCTCACGATAGGCCGCCCCGGCGCGACCGAAGCCGAAATACGCGAGGCCGCCGAAGCGGCCGACGCGCACCCCTTTATAACCGCCATGCCGCAGGGCTACGCCACGCAGCTGGGCGAGCGCGGCGTCAAGCTCTCGGGCGGCCAGCGCCAGCGCCTGGCCATCGCCCGCGCCATAATCAAGAAGCCCAAGATACTGCTGCTCGACGAGGCAACCTCCAACCTCGATACCGCCAGCGAACAGGCCGTGCAGGCGGCGATAGAGCGGATCCTCAAGGGCCGCACGGTGCTCATGGTCGCGCACCGCCTCTCCACGGTGCGCAACGCCGACAGGATCTTCGTGCTGGACAAGGGAGCCCTGGCCGAGAGCGGCAGCCACGAAGAGCTGATGGCGCGCGGCGGGGTCTACAGGAAACTCTGGGAGGCGCAATCTTGAGCCTGGAACTGGCGGATCTCCTGAAGAAGTTCCGCGAATATTCGCAGCAGGACACCACGCTGCTGGAACTGGCCTGGAACTTCTCCGCGGAAGCCCACGCCGACCAGAAGCGCGCTTCCGGCGAGGAGTTCGTCGTCCACTGCCGCGCGGTGGCCGATATCCTGGCCGATTTCCGCATGGACCAGGAGACCATCTGCGCCGGCCTGCTGCACGACGTCCTGGAGGACACCGCCATCCCGCCTGACACCCTGAAGAAGGAGTTCGGCGACGAGATAAACAACCTGGTCGCGGGCGTCACCAAGATAGAGACCCTCAAGTTCTCCTCGCGCGACGAGGCCCAGGCCGAGAACTGGCGGCGAATGATCCTCGCCACCGCGAAGGACATCCGGGTCATCGTCATCAAGCTGGCCGACCGCATGCACAATATGCGCACGCTGGGCTGGCTGAGCCCGGCCAAGCAGCTCGAGATCAGCCACGAGACCATCTCCCTTTACGCGCCGCTGGCGCAGCGCCTGGGCATGTTCCAGATAAAGTCCGAGCTCGAGGACCTCTCGTTCAAGTACCTCCATCCCGACGAGTACCAGGACCTGCACGCCAAGGTGCAGCTGCGCTTCGCCAAGCGCGAGAAGCTGCTGGAGGAGTTCAAGGACGCGCTGGACAAGCACCTGCTCTCCTCCAAAGTCCCCTACCGGCTGGTCTCGCGCGCCAAGAACCTCTTCTCCATCTACCGCAAGATGATGAAGCAGGACAAACCCTTCGAGGAGATACAGGACGCGCTGGGCGTGCGCATCATCACCGACAGCGTGGTCAACTGCTACGCGCTGCTGGGCGTGGTGCACGCGGCCTTCAAACCGGTGACCAATTCCTTCACCGACTATATCGCCGTGCCCAAGCGCAACCTCTACCAGAGCCTGCACACCACCGTGGTGGCCTCGTCGGGCGAGCAGGTGGAGATACAGATCCGCACCGAGGAGATGCACCGCACCTCCGAGTACGGCATCGCCGCGCACTGGCGCTACAAGCTGGGGGAGAAGGGCGCCGACCGGCACCTCGACGAGAAGCTCAACTGGCTGCGCCAGTGGATAGAGTGGCTGCAGGACCTCTCCAGCCCGCGCGAGTTCATCGAGAGCTTCAAGACCGACCTCGAGCTCGACCAGATCTTCGTCTTCACGCCCAAGGGCGAGGTCAAGACGCTGCCGGTGGACGGCACGCCGCTCGACTTCGCCTACTACGTGCACACCGACATCGGCGACACCTGCGTCGGGGCCAAGGTCAACGGCAAGATGGTCAAACTCGACCATACCCTCAAAAGCGGCGACATCTGCGAGATAATCACCCGCAAGAACTCTTTCCCGCGCAAGGACTGGCTAACGATAGTGAAGACCGCCAGCGCCCGCTCCAAGATCCGTCACTACCTGCGCGAGCACAAGATGCTCGACGAATAGCGGGGCCGATGGACCCTCCCAGGAAGGGCCCAAAGCCGCGCGGGCTTTGGGCCTTTCGCTTCTATGGAAGCCGGCCCGGTTTTCATACCATCTATCCTATGAGAAGAACCCTTCCCCTCTGCCTGCTGCTCTGCGTTCCGGGTTCCCGCGCCGCCGCCGGAACCGCGGCCGGACAGCTCGAAGCCCTGGCCGGCGGCGTCCCCGCGGCCGAGGCGCTTCCCGCCCCGGAAGCCCCGTACCGCGACGAGCTCGGCCCGGAGTACGACGATCCCGTCTACGCCGGCGACGAACTGGCCCGGCTGGCGGCGGGCCGCGCGGAGCGCAAGGGTTCCACCGGCGAACTCGGCTTCATAGAGCGCCGCATCGTCAGGATAATGGCCAGGGCCCACGCGAAGGGGAAGCTGGTGCCGGCGCTGGAACGGATGCTTTCCAGCCGGCTCATGCAACGCTTCATCCCGGCGCCGCCGGCCAAGAAGCAGGATTACATAAAGAAATTCCCGAGGATGGTGGCGGCCCAGCTGGAAGGCACCGGCCTGGTGGAGGGAACGGAAGGTTTCGAGGCCTGGGAGGCCATGTCGCGGCGCCACATAGCCCTGGTCACGCGCTCGGCTTTCGCGCCCCCGGCCGCGGGCGGACCCTCGCTGCTGGCCGAACCCGGCTTCCTGGCGGAGCTGGAAGCCCTGGCCGGGGTCCCCTTCAGGCCCGGCAACGAGGTCTCGCCGCTGGTGGACGGCCCCGCCTCCTTCGCCGAGCGCGAACGCCTGATCTCCGCGGCCCGGGAAAGCGTGCACCTCATGGTCTGGGGCTGGTACGACGATCTGACCGGGGGGCGCACCGCCGACCTGCTGATCGCCGGAAAGCGGAAAGGGCTGGACGTGAAGGTCATGGTGGACGGCAACATCTCCAATTTCATAGGCATGGCCTCGCTGAAGGCGATGGAGGAGGCCGGCATAGAGGTGGCGCGCTTCAGCGACCCGGCAAGGGCGTACGACGGCATGCACGCCAAGCTGCTGGTGGTGGACGGCGAATACGCCGTGACCGGCGGCATGAACGTGGGCGACAAGTATTCCCATATGGACCCCGCGGCGCACAAGTGGCGCGACACCGACGCCGTCTTCTCCGGACCGGCGGCCGGCGAGGCGGCGCGCGTCTTCGCGGAGAACTGGAACGAGCAGGCCGCCGTCCACGGCCTCTCCCGCCTGCCGGAGCCCAAGTCCCTGCCGGCGGAGAAAGGGCAAGCCCGCGCCGCGCTGGTCTACCAGCGGGCGGACCGCGAACCAGCCATCTACCTCTCGCTGCTCAAGGCTATGTACGGCGCTTCCTCGCGCATAAACATCGAGAACGCCTATTTCGTGACCATCCCGTCGCTGCGGACCGCGCTGACCGACGCCCTGGCCCGCGGCGTGAAGGTGACGATACTGTCCAATTCCGCGAGCAGCAACAACGAGCCGATACTCACCGGGATAATGATGGAGAGCCTCGCCGAAATGGCCGAGGCTGGCGCGGACGTCTATGTCCGCGAAGGGGAGACGCTGCACTCCAAGTTCATGACCGTCGACGGGGAGTTCGCGACGGTCGGCTCCTATAATTTCCACCCGAAAAGCATCCGCCACGAGCGCGAGATAACCCTGCACGTGGCGGACAGGGACTTCGCCGCGAGCCTGGAAGGCGTCTTCCTGACGGACCTGGGCTCCGCCAGGCGCATAACCGACGCCGCGGAACTGGGGGACTACCGGTCGCCCCTCAACTTCATCGCGCGGCGGTACATGTTCAGCCAGCTTTAAGGTTCAGGGTCCAGCCGCAGGGCCGCCGGGAGGCGGCCCTTCTTTTTTGCCGGAGCGGCGGGCTTTCCGGCGCTGTATCCTTTCGTATCCGGCGAGGCGGACGGAGGTCGAAGGGGACAGGACCAGCTCGGCCCGGTCGACGAGCTCGCGCAGGGCAAGGAAGCGGTTGACCGCCCGGCTGCGCTCGCGCTGGCAGCGGATGAAAAGGTTCAGCGGCGGGTATTTGAGCTGCACGGCGCTGGCGGTCTTGTTGATCTTCTGCCCGCCCTTTCCCCCGCCCTTCACTGACTTTTCCTCCACCAGGCGCAGGTCCAGGCCCAGCCGTACTATCCTGCCGCGCAGTTCCTCGATCTTGGCGGGCGTAACGGCCCCGAAGTCGCCGAAATTCATACCTGTTCGTCCCGCGGCGGGTCAGCGCGAAGGAGCGGGAAGAGGCTCCCGCTCGTACCGTTGCGGCCTCATATCGCCGAGATCCCTCATCGCGAAATCCTCCATCAGGGCGTTAAGTTGGAAAGCGTCGCGGATGCCGTAGGCGGCCGGATCGACGCCCTTGCGCATGACATAAAACCCGGTCTTCTCCGGACCCACGGGCATCGGGATCACGGGATTCGACGGATTGTAATCGGAATAATAGGTCCGGCTATTGTGCTCGATAAGGATCCAGCGGCCCTCCACATAGGCCTCGACGAAAGCGTGCCCCTGGTGGCCTATGCCGCGCCTGCCGCTCCTGAAATCCCTCATCCAGTCCAGGCCGACCGTATCGGCCATAAGCGCCGGCATACCGGCGGCGCGCAGGATGGACGACGCCAGCAGCGCCCAGTCGGTACAGCCGTAAAGGGTACGGCCGCCGAGAAGACCGGAGGCGGTGTTCCTGCCTATCGAGGCGCCGCCGTCCGGAGAGTTCTGGAAAGTGCCGAGCCAGGCGTAGATCTTCCCGATCATCGCCATGCCGCCGAGCTCGTCCTTATGAATGCCGGCCTCGTTCATCACGATCGCCAGCTCGCCGGGACTTATGTAACTCTGGGTGCCGGGCTTGAGAAAAACCGAAGGGTCCTCGTAGGCATAGCGGGAACGCTGATGCGCCGCCTGAGAGGGCGGCTCGGGGGAAGGGTCGTACTGAGAGGCGGCCTGGCGGGCCGGGGCCGCGGTCGCCAGGAAAAGGAGGCACAGGAAAGGGCGGAGCAGTCTCCCGCGTCCCCGTCCCATCGCTTCCGGCCGTTGCATACATTCCCCCTTCGCCCGCCGCGTGCCTCTTACGATAAGAGTTTACGCCGCGACTTGACCAAAATCAACGTTCCTAAGGCCCAGGCGGCCCTGGGTCCTTCGGGTAAGAACGGGAGATCTGTCTCGGAAAATACCCGCCGTTTTTCAGTGACGGAAGTGACGGATCCCGGTCAGGACCATCGCCACGCCCAGCCTGTCGGCCGCCGCTATGACCTCGGCGTCCTTGACCGAGCCGCCGGGCTGTATGACGGCCGTGGCGCCCAGGCGGACGCCCTCCTCCAGCGCGTCGGGGAAAGGGAAGAAGGCGTCGGAGGCCATGACCATGACCTCCGGCTTCGGATTGTCCTTCAGGTAAAGGCCGAGCTTCCGGCCGGCCATGAAGACGGAATCGACCCGCGACATCTGGCCCGCGCCTATCGCGACCGTCCGATGGCGGTCCGACAGGACTATGGCGTTGGAGCGAACGTACTTGCAGGCCGCCCAGGCCAGCCGCAGCGCTTCCTCCTCGGCCTTCGAGGGCTTTTTTACGGTGGGGACTTCCCACTTGTCGCCCAGCAATTTCTCGTCGTCCTCGCTGACCAGCACCTCGTCGCCCAGAGAGCGGAACAGCAGCCGGCCCTTGGGCAGGGCCTGCCAGCGCAGCAGGCGCAGGTTGGGCTTGCGGGCGAACAGCTTCACGGCTTCCTCGTCGAAGTCCGGCGCGCAGATGACCTCCACGAACTTCTTGGAGAGGAACTCGGCCATGCCGCGGTCGAAGGTGCGGTTGACGGCGATGATGCCGCCGAAGGCGGACAGCGGGTCGGTGTTCCAGGCCCGCTCGAAGGCCTCGCGTATATTGGAGCCGGTGCCCAGGCCGCAGGGCGTGACGTGCTTGAAGATCACGCAGGCCGGAGCCTCGAACTCGTTGACCGCCTGCCAGGTGCCGTAGGCGTCGAGGATGTTGTTGTAGGAGAGCTCCTTGCCCGCCAGCTTGTCGAACGGCAGGCCGGGGTTCTTCGAATAGAGGGCCGCCCGCTGGTGCGGGTTCTCGCCGTAGCGCAGGTCGCAGATCTTGTTGAGCGGGGCCTTGAGGCGCGCCGGGAAGAATTCGCAGGAGAGCGGCTCCTCGCCCAGCTTGCCGGCTATTGCCGCGTCGTAGGAGGAGGTCAGCTCGAAGGCCTTCACCGCCAGCTCGCGGTTGAGCGCCTCCGGCACCTTCCCGGCGTTGGCGTCGAGCGCGTCGAGCACGCGCGGGTAATCCGCCGGGTCCGTCAGCACGGTCACCGAGGCGCAGTTCTTGGCCGAGGCCCGCAGCAGCGCGACGCCGCCTATGTCTATGTCCTCTATCAGCTCTTCGGACCAGGCCCGCGCCTTCGCGGCGGTCTTCTCGAAGGGATAGAGGTTCACGGCCACTATGTCTATCGGCTCTATGCCGTGGCGGAAGAGCTGCTCGGCGTGCGCCGCCCTGTCGCGGCGGTAGAGTATGCCGCCGTGAACCGCGGGCTGCAGCGTCTTCACCCGGCCGTCGAGGATCTCCGGGAAGCCGGTCAGAGATTCGAGAGGCCGCACCGGCAGCCCGGCTTCCTTGAGCAGTTTATAGGTGCCCGAAGTAGAAACGACCTCCACCCCCCTGGCGACCAGGGCCCTGGCGAGATCGACGGCGCCGGTCTTGTCGGAAAGAGAGACCAGGGCGCGGCGCGCGCGGCCGTCGGCCGGCGCCTGTTTTACAAGGACGCGGCTGTCCTTGAGCTCCAGCAGGCCGTCGCAGAAAAGCGAGACGGCGGCCGGGTAGGCCTCCAGCTCCGCCCCGTTGACCCTGGCGGCCAGCGAAGCGGGCGTATCGTCCGGGAAGACCGGGACGGAGCGCTGTATGATTATCGGACCCGAGTCGTAGTCCCCGGCGACGAAATGCACGGTGCAGCCGCTCAGCCTGACGCCGGACGAGAGCACGGCCTCATGCACCCGCATGCCGTAGAAACCCTTGCCCCCGAAGGCGGGCAGCAGGGCGGGATGGATATTGAGTATGCGTCCCTTGAAGGCCGAGAGGAATTTCGGGCCGAGCTTGAGCATCCAGCCGGCCAGGCAGACCAGGCCGGCGCCGCGGCAGAGCTCCGTCAGGGCGGCGTCGTGCGCGTCGGGCGAAGGGAAGTCCTTCAGGGGCAGCGCCTCGGCGCGTATCCCGGCTTTCGCCGCGCGCTCCAGCGCGCCGGCCTTGCCCAGGCTCGACACCGCTATCGAGACCTCGCCGTTCACCCTGCCCGAAGCGCAGGCGTCCATTATCGCCTGCAGGTTGGTCCCGCCGCCGGAAGCCAGCACCGCTATCCTGACCCGTTCGCCTTCTTTCAAGCCCGCCTCCCGGCGCGCCGCGAAGCTAGAAGTTGTCCGCCTCCACCAGTTTCAGCGCGCCCTGCATTATCCCGAAAAATTCCTTCTCGTCCAGCGGCGCCAGTTCGTCGTTCCAGGTCGCCGACAGGCAGTACCAGGCCGAAGCCCTGGTCCTCAGCAGCCAGGTCATATTGATGGCCCCGACGTCGGAGCCTCCCTTGTAGCCCGCGTAGGGAACGGCCGATCTGTCCACGGGCAGGCCGGGGTTTATGGCCAGCATGTCCAGGACGGCCCGGTCGCCGCTCAGCCGGAAACGGTCCATCACGCGGCACAGGTCGGAGGCCGAGGCGAACCAGCCGATGCGTGGGATCTCGAAGGGAGCGGCGGGCAGGGCCGTGGCCGAGAGCGGCAGCGAAGGGACCTTCTTTTCCAGCAGGTCGTACCTGTCGTCCTGCCTGGCGGCCGTCCACTCGGCGGCGGCGGCCGTCGAACCCTTTATCCGGAAATATTCCGAGGTCTTGAGGAAGGGCTTCAGCCTGTCGGGGCTGTAATGACCGAACTTCCCCAGGCTGCGCTCTATGTTCCGCCGGCCGGCCAGGTCGATAAGCGCGTCCGTGGCGGTGTTGTCGCTCTCCGAGATCATCTGGGCCGCAAGGGTATAGACGGTGAACGGCGCTCCTTCGGGCCAGGCGTGCAGCCGGCCCGAAGGCAGCGATCTGGCCGTCGCGGGGAGCTCCACCGTCTTCTTCCATTGGGCCTTCGAGTCCTGGAGCTGCGCCAGGACGTAAAGTTTGAAGGTCGAGCCGATATTGAGAGGCTCGTCCGGTTCGAGCGCCTCGACCGGCCCGTCCCGCCCGTCCAGCCTGGTCAGCAGCAGGGACTTCTTCCCCGGCAGCGCGGCCAGCCTTTCCTTGATGTCCCCCATGCCGGCGACATGCTGATACGCCGGTCTGACGAAAAGGCCGGTTATGAGCCCGCTGGCCGGGGCCACCGTGACCGAGACCGGCAGCATATATTCCCGGTCGGTGTGGAATATGAAATGGGCCGTATTCGCGCCCTCGACGGCGGACAGGCTGACGCGCTTCACCTCCCCGTGCCTCTCGCGCAGGGACCTGAGCATCTCCACCACTTTTTCCTTCTCCACCAGTTCGAAAAAAACGGGCGAAAACGCCGCTTCGACCTTTTTAGGGTCGGGCGAGATCTTGGAGGCGACGCTCCAGGCGGCCCGGATCAGTTTCTTGCGCACGGCCGGCGTCATCGCGTCGGCGGACTCGGCGGCTTTCTTCGCGGCGCGCCCGGACGGGCGCTCGGCGGCCGCCGGCGGCAGGGCCAGGAAAAGCGGGAGCAGTACGGCGATCAGCCTCATATTTTCACCTCAGCGGAACAGGACTTCGCCGCGGCCCTTCACCATTTCACCCACGTGAAGGGCCCCGGGCACGGCTTTAAGGGCCGTCTTAAGGGCGCCGGGCCTGACGGCGGCGATCATGCCCAGTCCCATATTGAAAGTGTCGAACATCTCGGCTTCGCTTATCCGGCCGCGCGACCGGACCACGCCCATGACCGGCGGCACGCGCCAGGAGCCCTTGCGAAGCGAGGCGGAAACGCCTTTCGGGAAGAACCTCGGCAGGTTCCCCGGTATGCCGGAGCCGGTGATATGGGAAAGCCCCAGTATGTCGTGGCCGGCGCGGCGCAGGGCCGAGCGCAGGGCGGTTATGTCCCGGACATATATCTTCGTGGGCGTCAGCAGGGCGCGGGCGTGTTTTCTGAGCGGGGCGCCTTTCATGACCGCGCGGATGAGCGAATAACCGTTGGAATGGAAGCCGGTCGACGGCAGACCGACCAGCGCGTCGCCGGGGCGCACCTTTTTCCCGTCTATCTCCTCGCCGCGCTTCAGCAGGCCGACGGAGAAACCGGCCAGGTCGTATTCCCCGGGCTTATAGAAACCGGGGAGTTCGGCGGTCTCGCCGCCCAGCAGGGCGCAGCCCGACTGCCGGCAGCCCTCCATGATGCCGTCTATGATCTTTTTGGAGCGCCGCAGGTCCAGTTTCGGGGTGGCGTAATAATCCAGGAAGAACAGCGGCCTGGCCCCGCAGCAGAGCAGGTCGTTGACGCACATCGCCACCAGGTCTATCCCCACGGTGTCGTGGCGGTCCAGCAGGAAGGCCAGTTTGAGCTTGGTCCCCACGCCGTCGGTCGAAGCCACCACGCTGTATTCGCCGCCCGTTTCCCGCAGCGGGAAGACTCCGGCGAAACCGCCTATCGCCGCGGACTTTTTCTGGAGGAACTCCGTGAACCTGTCGGCCAGCCTGATGTCCACTCCCGCTTTCTTATATGTCGTCATAAGGCTCCGGGACCGAAGAAGATGGGTGGGAATAACGGAATTATACCAATTCCGGGGTCAGCGCAGGAGCAGCCAGGCCGCGGCCGCCAGCGCGGCCGCGAGGAGCGGCAGGAGCTCCGGCGGCCGGCCTCCGTTGCCGCCGCCCCCGCCGCCGCGCCGTTCCTCGTCCGGTCCGAGCCGGGCGAAGACCCCGCCGCAGCGCGGGCAGTTGGCAGCCGGACCTTTTATCTCCTGTCCGCAGTTAGGGCATTTCAGCGGGCTTTTCATTTTGTAGAATTATCCCCTCGGAGATTCTACAAAAAAGGAAAAACACATGCCCCTCGTGATAAGCTCCGTGACCGGAAAGACCGGCTGGCTGCAGCTCAACAACCCCGAGAAGAAGAACGCGCTGAGCCTGGAGCTCTGCAAGGAACTGGTGAAACTGTTCGCGGACTTCAAACGGCAGCATATCGCCGTCGTGGTCATACGCGCGGAGAAGGACGCGCGGACCTGGTCGTCCGGGCACGACATCACGCAGCTGCCCAAGGTGCATCACGAACCGCTGGCCTTCGACAGCCCGATGGAGCAGGCGCTGCGGGCCGTCCAGGAATACCCCGGACCGGTCATCGCGATGGTGCAGGGCGGGGTCTGGGGCGGCGCCTGCGACCTGGCCGTAACCTGCGACATCGCCATAGGGGACGAGACCTCGACCTTCGCCATCACCCCCGTGAAGATAGGCCTGCCTTACAACGCGGCGGGCATCATGCATTTCATCAACCGCCTGGGCCTGAACATCGCGAAGGAGATGTTCTTCACCGCCCAGCCGGTGAAGGCGGACAGGGCCTATTACGCCGGGCTGCTCAACTACCTGGTCAGTTCGCGCGAGATCGAGAGTTTCACGGCGGGCCTTGCGGAGAGCATGGCCGCCAACTCCCCGATGGCGATAGCCGTCATCAAGGAACAGTTCCGCATCCTCAGCGAGGGGCATTCCATCAGTCCCGAGGCCTTCGAGAGGATACAGGCGCTGCGCCGCAGGGTCTACAACAGCCACGACTACGCCGAAGGCATAAAGGCTTTCATGGAAAAGAGAAAACCTGAATTCAGGGGGAACTGATCATGGAACTGCCGGACAGCTGGGACAGCGCTTTCGATTCGGGCAGGGACTACGGCCTGCTGGTCATGCGCCTGGGCGTGGGGCTGATGTTCTTCTTCGTGCACGGCCTGGCCAAGATACAGGCGGGGCCGGAACTGTGGGCGAAAATAGGCGGGGCCATGGCGAACTTCGGCGTAACTTTCCTCCCGGCCTTCTGGGGTTTCATGGCCGCCTCCGCCGAATGCTTCGGCGGGCTCTTCCTGGCGGCCGGGCTGCTGGCGCGTCCCGCGGCGGCCGCCATGGCCTTCACGATGCTGGTGGCCTCGGTCATGCACCTCTCCGCGGGCGACGGGCTGAAGGGCGCCTCTCACGCCGTGGAACTTTTCTTCGTCCTCTCCGGCCTCGCGCTGGCCGGCGCCGGCAGATTCAGCCTCGACCGGAAATTCTTCGGCGGGAAGATCTGATCCCCCCGGTCAGCGCGGCCGCGCCGCCGCTCCGGGGCGCGCCGCGCGGCCGACGACGAAGGCCCTTTCCTTCCAGAGCCTCTCCATCCCGTCCCGGGCCGAAAGGCCCGGCGCGTCCAGCCGCCCCGCGACGACGCGCAGCAGTTCCACCAGGCCGTGGAAATCCGACACGGAGACATGCTCCTGGCCTGGCCGCGCCTTTTTCCCCGCCAGGACGCCGTCGATATCCGCCATATTGTGGTAATTGCCCAGCGGCAGGCAGAGGCAGGTCGACTTGAGCCCGTAGGACGAGAAGGCCGAGGCTTCGCAGGTGCCGCCGGGCATCAGCTTGCGCTGGAATTTGAACTCCGGCTTCTTTTTCCGATAGGCGGCCGCTATATCCGATACGGCGTTGGTCAGCTCCGGCGTGAAGACGCTCATCTTGTCCCCGACCCGGACTATCGGCCCCGCGCCTATCGGGGAATCGTGCGGGAAGCTGCGCGAGCATTCCAGGCAGATCAGCCGGGAGTTCTTAGGCAGCGTCCCGCCGCGGGCCGCGCCTATCGCCCCGACGAAACCGGTCTCTTCCGCCCTGGTGAAAAGCAGGGCGGCATGGCCGGACTTTTTATCCCGCGATATCCCCTCGTAAGCTATCAGCGCCGCGGCCACGCAGGCGGCGTCGTCGCAGCCGTTGGTCCACGCCAGGCCTTTCTTCACGCGGGACTTGGGGAACAGCCAGCGGCCGATACAGCCGGCGGAGAGCGGCGCGGGCCCGTCCAGCCGGGCGGCGACGGTCTTGAACGGTTTCGACGAGGCGTCCAGCGAGATTATGCGGGCGGCGTACGAACGGCGCAGGTCCGGGGCGAATATCTCCAGCCTCGCGCCCTTGAAGTACGGGTCGTGGACGCCGCCGCGGAATTCCAGCCGCACTTCTTTTCCGGAGACCGACAGGACGACGAAAGCGGGATGGTCCATATGCGCCGTGATGAAGAGCGGCGCTTTCCGCAGGCAGGCTTTTTTGAAATCCCGGCGCCGGACGATGAGGTTGCCGCACCGGTCGCGCTCCACGACCAGCCCGCGGCGCCGCGCGGCCCACTTTTCCACCAGCCGTTCCACCGCTCCCTCATGCCCGGCCGCTGCGGGCGCCGAGGCGAACTCCAGCAGCAGCCTCTCCCTTCTTTTCAGCTCCGCCGGGGAGAGCCCGCTCATTTCCCCCTCCCGGGCAGGCGGAAATCCTTTATGCGGATTATACCCGCGTCGAGCCTGGGCGCGCCGGGCCGGTGCTGGGTCTCCACGAAGAAGGAGACCGCGCCGGGGAAGCGGGCCCGGAGTATGTTGGAATTGGCGGGCTCGTTCTCGAAGACGGCCACCACCTCGCCCAGCCGGTCTATGTACTCGCTGACTTCCCTCTTGAAAAGCTCATCGTCCTGTTCGAACTCCTTTTTCACTATGGTCATCGTCCCGGCCACACCGACCGGGAACCCGTAGAGGCGGAGCACCTCGGTGGTCCCCACCAGCATCCTGCCCACATCGCGGCCGGTAAGATAGATGACCGTGGCGCCGGCGGCGTGGATCTTCTCCACATAAGCTTTGGCCCCGGCCAGCGGCATGTCGTACTTCTGGTACTCGTCGGAAAAGAAGCGGCGCGCCCATTCCTGCTTTATGAACTTTACCTCGTCCGCGGAGGTGACTTTCAGCCGTTTAAGGGTGACGTCCAGGCCGTAATCGACCACCGACAGGTCGCGGAAAGAGGAGAAAGCCCGCGAGAGCTGCGGCAGCCGCGCGTCGAACTTCTCAGAGATCTCGCGCAGGATGAACATGGTGCGCGTGCGGTTGTCGAAAAGCGTGCCGTCAAGGTCGAAGATGGCCAGCGTCGAACGCCGCTGCGCCGTGCGCGCCTCCACCAGGTCTATCACCTTGGCCAGGCCGCCACCGGCCTCTTTTTTTACGTTCTTACCGTTCATTTCTCCTCCGTTCCATTCACCGGCGAACCTATGTCGCGTCTGTACCGCATGCCGTCGAAAGATATGGCGGAAACGCCGGCGTAAGCGCGCGCCAGCGCAGCCGGCAGATCGGCCCCGCGGGCGGCGACGCCCAGGACGCGGCCGCCGTTCACCCTGAACCGCCCACCCTCGCGTACGGTGCCGGCATGGAACACTTCGGCGCCGGGGGGGACCTGGTCCAGGCCGCGTATCTCCGCGCCTTTCTCCGGGTCTTCCGGGTAGCCGGCCGCGGCCATTACCACGGTGGCGCAGGCCCCGTCATGGAACTCCGGCCTCTCGCCGGCCAGCCGTCCCTCGGCGCAGGCCAGCATATGGGCCAGCAGGTCGGACTTGAGCAGCGGCAGGACGGTCTGCGTCTCGGGATCGCCGAAACGGACATTGAATTCAAGCGCTTTGGGGCCTTCTTTTGTCAGCATCAGGCCTGCGAAGACGACGCCGCAATACGGGATGCGCTCTTTCTTGAGGCCTTCCACGAAACGGCCGAGTATGTTCACGCGGATATTCTCGAGCGTCGCCGCGTCCAGCGCCACCGGAGCCACCGCGCCCATGCCGCCGGTATTGGGACCCTCGTCGCCGTCGCGCAGCCGCTTATGGTCGCGCGCGACGGGCAGCATGGCGAGATCCTTCCCGTCGCAGAGCGCCATGACCGAGGCTTCGCGGCCGGAGAGGAACTCCTCTATGACCACCCTGGCGCCGGAAGAACCGAACACCCGCTTCTCCATGAAATCTTCCACCGCGGCCAGCGCCGATGCCTCGTCGTGGCAGATCCTCACTCCTTTGCCGGCGGCCAGACCGTCGGCTTTGACCACCAGCGGCCAGTTCTCGTTCGCGCGCACCGCCTCTTTGGCCGGCCGCGGGTCGTAGAAAGAATTAAAATCGGCGGTCGGGATATAGTTGCGCTTCATGAACTCCTTGGACAGCTGCTTGGAAGCCTCCAGCATGGCCGCCTGCCGCCGCGGGCCGAAAACTTTCACGCCTTTGGCCGCCAGATGATCGGCCAGGCCCTTGGCCAGCGGCTCCTCGGGCCCTATCACGCACAGGCCTATATCGCTGCCGGCGCAGAAATCGGCTATCTTGTCGAACTCGAGCGTCCCCGCCGGCACGGGCCTGGCGCAGGCGCTCATGCCTTCGGAGCCCGGCGCCGCGAATATCCTGCCGGCCAGCGGGCTCTGCTTCAGTTTCCAGGCCAGCGCGTGCTCGCGGCCGCCGGAACCGATTATCAGCACATTTACAGGCACGCTATTCCCCCCTCGGCGGCGTCACCGGGTATTTCCCGCCGAAGCAGGCCGCGCAGAAATCCTTCTCGAGGCCGTTCGGCCCGGGCCGCATCCCTTCCTGGAGGTGAGCGGGGAATTCCTTGCCCGAGCAGGCCAGCATCAGGCCGTGCGCCGAAAGATAGTGGAGCCCGTCGGCTCCTATGTGGCGGCGCAGGGCTTCGCGGCCCATGCGGCGGGCGGCCAGCTCCCGCCTGTCGGCGATATCGATGCCGTAATAGCAGGGCGAGAGCACCGGCGGCGAAGCCAGCGCCATTATGACCTTTTTAGCGCCGGCTTTCTTGAGGCTGCGCACTATCTTGCGCGAGGTGGTGCCGCGCACCAGCGAATCGTCGATTATCAGCACGGTCTTCCCGGCTATCACGTCGCGTATCGGGGCCAGCTTGAGCCTCGCCGTGAACTCGCGTATCTTCTGGTCGGGCTGTATGAAGGAGCGGCCGGTATAATGGTTGCGCATGAAGACCGGGCGGTAGGGCAGCCGCATTCCCTTGGCGCAGCCGAGGGCCGCGGAATTGCCCGAGTCCGGCACGCCGGAGACCAGGTCGGCCTTCACGCCGGCGGCCTTCAGTTCCGCCGCCAGCAGCCGGCCCATCTCGTAGCGCGCGCCCTGCACGCTCTTGCCCATGACGAAGGAATCGGGGCGCGCGAAATAAACCTGCTCGAAGACGCAGCGGGCGGGGCGGCGGCGCGTGGCGAAGCGCCTCGACCGCAGGCGGCTCTTCTCCACCCAGACCAGCTCGCCGGGCTCCACCTCGCGCACGGCCTTCGCCCCGACCACGTCGAGAGCGCAGGTCTCCGAGGCGAAAATCCAGGAGCGCCCGAGCCTGCCTATTACCAGCGGCCTTATGCCCAGCGGGTCGCGCGCGGCTATGACGCGGCCGGGGGTCATGAAGAGGAAAGCGTAGGCCCCGGCCAGCTTCGGCAGGCTTTTTTCCAGCGCGGCCAGCGGGTCCCGTTTCCCGGAGAAGGCCATCAAGTGGATGATAGTCTCGCTGTCCGAGGTGCTCTGGAAGATGGCACCGCGGGACTGGAGATTTTTCTTGAGCTCCGCGGTATTGGTAAGGTTGCCGTTATGGGCGACGGCGACGGGGCCCAGCGCGGTGTTGAAACAGAGCGGCTGCGCGTTGCCCAGGGAGGAGCCGCCGGCGGTGGAATAGCGGACATGGCCGATGGCCGAGCGGCCCGGCAGTTCTTCGAGCGTCCCGCCGGCGAAGACGTCGCCGACCAGCCCCATGCCGGCGCGGCAGTTTATGCCCCGGCCGTCGTCCACCGCCAGCCCCGCGCTCTCCTGGCCGCGGTGCTGCAGCGTGAACAGGCCGATGTACGACAGCCTCGCCGCTTCCTTATCGTCAGTTATCCCGAATATTCCGCACATGTTGGTTCCTTTGTATTGAGAACTACCGGGGCTGCCGGGGATTCACCACGAAAAAACGCGGTGATAGGCTCCCCCCGGGGACACGCGCTCGTCACGGTTCGCTTTTTCCGGGATACACCTTCGCTTCGTTCGGCCGGGCACGAACTCGGCCCGGGCGCATAGCGCCTCGGGCCTCAGACATTCATGCCCGTCCGGCAGTGCCGGTCCCCTCACTACGCTCGGGGAAAAAGCTCCGCATGTTCCTCGCCGCGCGTCCCCGTGGTGAGCCCGCCGGCTCTGCGTCCCCATGAGGAGACAGCCGGGGGAGGCGGCGTGGCAGCTTAGCAAGACCGCCTCGGAGGCGCGAGCATCGTAAGCGCGAGCGCCGAGAGCCGAGGCCCGACGCGCTATGCGCGCGAGTCCGTGTCTTGCGTGCTGCCACGCCGACATACCCCCGGCATTGTTCTCCTGTTTATCTGACATAGTCCACGGCGTTCTTGAAGAAGAGGTAGCCCGGCGGCAGGAAGTCGGCGCCGGGGCGCCTGTTCTGCGCCTGCCAGGGGAAGAAGAAGCGCTCGGGGTGGGGCATCAGGCCCAGCACCGTGCCCTCCGGGTTCGTCAGGCCGGCCAGGTCGCCCATCGAGCCGTTGGGATTGGCGACATAAGAAAGAGCGCAGAGATCCCCGCGCTTTATCTTCGCCATCTCCGACGGGGACGAGATGAACTTGCCCTCCCCGTGGGCTATCGGCAGCTCGATCTCGTCGGGCAGGCCTTTGGTGAATATGCAAGGGCTCAGCTTGTTGACCTTCAATCGTTCCCACTTCGCTATGAAATGCCCGCAGTCGTTGGCGGCCAGCGTCGCCAGTTGGCGGCCGCTCCGCTCATGCGGCAGAAAGCCGGTCTTCACCAGCACCTGGAAGCCGTTGCAGATCCCTATCACGGGGCGACGGGAAGCGATGAACTTCCCGAGGTCGGCCTTGAGGGTCCTCAGCTTCACCGCCATGATCTTGCCGGCCGAGATATCGTCGCCGTAGGAGAAGCCGCCCGGCAGCGCCAGTACCGCGTAGTTCCCTAATTTCTTCACTCTCTCGACCAGTTCCCCGGCGTGCACCAGCTCCGGCTCGCCGCCGGCGGCGGCAAAAGCGTTGCAGGTCTCGATATCGCAGTTCGTCCCCGCGCCGCGCAGGACCAGCACCTTAGGGCGTTTCATATTTCACCCCCGGACCAGCATTCGAGGAGCACGGCGATATCCTCCCGCAGCAGCTCGCGGCCGGCGCCGTCGAGCAGCGTCAGGTCGTGGCCGGAGCTGACGAAGCCCACGCGCTCCACCGGCAGACCGGCGACCAGCGACCGGAACGCCAGCTCGCTGTCCTTATCAACTTCGAGCAATATGCGCGACGGCGATTCGCCGAAGAGCAGCTCGGCCTGGCTGATGCCGTCCTGGGCGTAACCGGTCTCGGGGGACAGGTCCGCGCCCAGGCTGCCGCCGAAGGCCATCTCGGCCGCCGCGGCCGCGAAACCGCCGTCGGAGATATCGTGCGCGGCCATGACAAGCCCGGCCCTGAAGGCCGGCAGCAGGCCGCGGTAAAGCTTCGCGCTCTCCTCTATGGAGATGACGCCCAGCGCGTTATTGCCCGACTTCTCCAGCTCGTTGTATATCGAACCGCCCAGGCCGCGCCAGGTCACGCCGGCCATGTAGACCGGGTTGCCGGCCCGCTTGAAGTTGGAGGTGACGGCGGCGCGCACATCGTCCACCGGGGCCACCGCCGAGATGAGCAGCGTCAGCGGTATCTGGTACGGCTTCCCTTTCGCGTCGGACGACTGGTTGTAGAAGCTGTCCTTGCCGGAGATGAACGGCGCGCCGAAGCCCAGCGCCGCCTCCTTGCAGCCCTCGGCCGCCAGCACCAGGTCGCCCAGCACCTTCGGATCGGCCGGTGAGGCCGCGCAGAAGTTATCGAGGAAGGCGGCCTTCGTGATGTCGGCGCCGCAGCAGAGCAGGTTGCGCATCGCCTCGTCGCAGGCGTTGAGCGCCATCTGGCACGGGTCTATGCGCCCGACGGACGGGCAGATGCCGTGCGCCGCGGCGAAACCCGCGAAATCGTTCAGGTCCCGGGTGGCGGCCTGCGGCCAGATGACCGCGCCGTCGGAAGGGCCGTAACCGGCGGGGCCGGTGAAAGGCTTAACGACCGTCCCGCCCTGCACCTCGTGGTCGTACTGCCGCACTATCGGGGCGCGCGAGCGCACGTTGGGATGCGCCAGTATTTCGCGCAGCAATCGGCCCAGCGGCCGGCGGGGCTTTGCCGGCGGCCTGGCGCTGACCGGTACCGGCTTATGGACTGCGCGCTTCTCGAAGTTCGGCACGCCGCCGTGCAGGAAATCATTGCGCAGGTCCACCACCGGCCCGCCCTTGAACCGCACCAGCAGCCGGCCGGTGTTGTTGAACCGGCCGAGCACGGCCAGCTCGCATTCCTCGCGGGCGAATATTTTTTTGAGCGCCGGCAGGTTCTTCTCCGGCGCCGACATAACCATCCGCTCCTGCGATTCCGAGACCCAGATCTCCCAGGGCTCCAGCGAAACGTCCTTGAGCGGCGCCTTGTCCAGGTCCACGACCGCGCCGCAGTCGGAGGCCAGCTCGCCTATCGCCGAAGAGAAGCCGCCGGCGCCGCAGTCGGTCACGGCGGAATAGAGCCCCTTATCCCGCGCGCGCAGCAGGGCGTCGAGTATCTTCTTCTCGTTTATCGCGTGGCCTATCTGCACGGCCGAGGAGGGCGAATCCTCGCCGATATCCGCGGACGAGAAGGTGGCGCCGTGTATGCCGTCGCGTCCCGTGCGGCCGCCCACGGCCACTATCAGGTCGCCGGGGCGCACCCGCTTGTCTATCTTGTCGCGCGGTATCAGCCCGGCGCAGCCGACGAAGACCAGCGGGTTGAGCATGTAGCCGTCGTCGAAGACCACGCCGCCGGCGGCGGTCGGGATGCCCATGCGGTTGCCGTAATCGCGCACCCCCTCTACCACGCCCTCCATTATCCGGGGCGCGCCGAGGGCGCCGGGCGGCAGCTTCATCTTCGAGTCCTGCCGGCCGAAGCAGAAGAAATCGGTGTTGAGCACGGGCTTGGCGCCCAGGCCGACGCCGAGTATGTCGCGCACCACGCCGCCGACGCCGGTCTCGGCGCCGCCGTAAGGCTCGAGCGCGCACGGATGATTGTGGGTCTCGGCCTTGAAGGCCAGGCCCCATTTCTTCCCCCGGCCGAATTCGACAACGCCGGCATTGTCCTTAAACACCGACAGGCACCAGGACTTATTGAGCGTCTTAGTGGCGGCGACTATGGTCTCCTTGAAGAGGTTCTTATATTTTTTAACTTTGCCGCCGCGCTCGAAGCGCACCGGGCCCGAGAAGGTCTTGTGCTTGCAGTGTTCCGACCAGGTCTGGGCTATGGTCTCGAGCTCGCCGCGCGTCGGCGGGCGGCCCAGCTTTCTGAAATGCCGCTGAGCGGCGGCCAGTTCGGCGGCGTTGAGCGACCAGCCTGCCTCCTTGTCCAGCGCGGCCAGCGCCGCGGGTTTGAGGGAGTTGAACTTCTCTATCGAGTCGTTCATTTTTTCACGACCTTGAATGAATGTATAAGGGGATTAGACAGCGCTTTAGCGGCGGCCTTCTCCGCCCCGGGGCCGGCGGCGCCTTTGAAATAGAAGGCATGGCCGAAGCGCACCTTTGGGGCCTTCACGCCGAGAAAACCGGCGGCGGACTCGGAGACGCTCTCTCCCACGACATCGGTGACGGAAGTCTTGAGCCAGACCTCGGCCCGCCAGGAACCGGAGGGGGCTTTGCCTCCCCCCACCATCCAGTTATCGGTCAGCGGGTCGGCCAGCAGTTCGGCGGCGGCTTTTTTATAGGCGTCGGGCCGCCAGTCGGCTTCTATCCGGTAAAGCCGGGCGGACGAGGCGGCCGTGAGCGGCAGGCCGGCCGCGCGCATGCGGGCCAGCAGCGCGGCGTCTTCGGAGGCGGCGTATTTAGGCTTGGTGCGTATCTCTATGACCATATTACCCCCGGGCGATTTTATCCAGCGCTTCGCGGTAGCGGACGACCGTGCCGCTCACTACCTTCTCCGGCAATTGTGGCGGGGCCGACTTCTTGTCCCAGCCGGACTCCTTCTCCAGCCAGTCCCGGACGAACTGTTTGTCGAAGCTCTCCGGGCTGCTGCCGACCTTGTAATGGGCGGCGTCCCAGAAGCGGGAGGAGTCGGGCGTGAGCGCCTCGTCGATGAGGATGATCTCCCCGTCCAGCTCGCCGAACTCGAACTTTGTGTCGGCCAGTATTACCCCCCGCTTCTCCGCGTGGGCGGAGCCGAACTTGTACAGCTCCAGGCTCTTGTTCTTTATGAATTCCGCTTTTTCGCGGCCGAGCGCGGAGGCCATCTCTTCGAAGGTGACGTTCTCGTCGTGGCCCTGATCGGCCTTGCTGGTGGGGGTGAAGATGGGCTCGGGGAGTTTCTGGGCTTCTTTGAGGCCCTCGGGCAGTTTTATGCCGCAGATCGTCCCGCTCTTCAGGTACTCTTTCCAGCCGGAGCCGGTGATGTAGCCGCGGACTATGCATTCGAAGTCGACGCGACGGGTGCGCTTTACCAGGACGGCGCCGCCGGTGAGCGGTATGCCGTGGCCGGTCGGGAGATGTTTTTCTATTTCGGCGGTGTCGGCGCTGATCAGGTGATTCTTTATAATGTGTTCCGTTCTGGAGAACCAGAAGGTGCTTATTTTGTTGAGGAGTTCGCCTTTGCCCGGTATGGGGGTGGGCAGGACGAAGTCGAAAGCGGAGATGCGGTCGGAGGCGATTATGAGGAGCTTGTCCTCCCCTATCGCGTAAAGGTCCCTGACTTTACCTTTATGGAATGGTTTAAACTGAGTCATTGTCCTCCTTTATTATCGAGAACTATTCCGGGGGCATGTCGGCGTGCCAGCACGCAGGACACGGACTCGCGCGCATAGCGCGTCGGTCCTCGGCTCTCGGCGCTCGCGCTTACGATGCTCGCGCCTCCGAGGCGGTCCTGCTTAGCTGGCACGCCGCCTCCCCCGGTTGTCTCCTTATGGCTCAAAAAACCTCCGCATGTTCCTCGCCGGAAGGGGGACCGGAAAGCCTGCCGCCCGACCGCTCCCTCCCCTTCCGTCGGCTCCCTATTCCCACTCGATGGTCGCCGGGGGCTTGGAGGTGACGTCGTAGACGACGCGGTTGATACCGCGCACTTCGCTGACCACCCGGGACGAAATTCTGCGAAGCAGGTCGTGCGGGAGCTTCGACCAGTCGGCGGTCATGCCGTCGACCGATTCCACGCATCTCAGCGCCAGCGTGTTCTCGTAGGAGCGCTCGTCGCCCATGACGCCGACGGATCTGACCGGCAGGAGGACGCAGAAGGCCTGCCAGATCCTGCCGTACCAGCCGGCCTTGATTATCTCCTCGCGCATGATGAGGTCGGCCTTCTTCAGGACGGCCAGCCGCTCGGGCGTCACTGAGCTGATTATCCTTATGGCCAGGCCCGGGCCGGGGAAAGGGTGCTGCATGAGTATGCTTTCCGGGATGCCCAGGCCGCGGCCGAGTTCGCGCACCTCGTCCTTGAAAAGGAACTTTAGCGGCTCGAGCAGGCCCATCTTCATCTTCTCGGGCAGGCCGCCGACATTATGGTGGCTCTTGATGACCGCCGACGGGCCTTTCACGGAAACGGATTCTATGACATCGGGGTAAAGCGTGCCCTGCACCAGCCAGCGGGCGTTCTTTATTTTTTTGGCCTCCTTATCGAAGACTTCGATGAAGGTATGGCCGATGATCTTGCGCTTTCGCTCGGGGTCGGTGACGCCGGCGAGCCGCTTGAGGAATATCCCTGAAGCGTCGGCTATGCGCAGGTTAAAATGGAATTTCTTTTTAAAGACCTGCTCCATCCGCTCGCGGTCGCCCTCGCGCACCAGACCGGTGTCGACGAAGATGCAGTGGAGCTTTTTTCCCAGCGCCCTGTGGGCCAGGACGGCGGCGACGGAGGAATCCACGCCGCCGGACAGCGCGCAGATGGCCGAGCCGGAGCCGACCTGCGCCTTTATCTCTTTTATGGTCTCTTTTACGAGCGAGGCGGGGGACCAGCGGCCCTTATAGCCGCAGACGCCGCGGGCGAAGTTCTCGATGACCTTCATGCCCTTTTCGGTGTGATGCACTTCGGGGTGGAACTGCAGGGCGTAGAGCCCGCGGGCCGTGTCTTCCATGGCAGAGAGGCCCATATCGGCGCTGGTCGCGGTTACCTTGAAGCCGGGCGGGGCTTTTTTGACCTCGTCGCCGTGGCTCATCCAGACCTGCGGCGAGCCGGTTATGCCTTTGAAGAGCCGCGAGCCGGCCTTTATCTTTATCCTGCTGAAGCCGTATTCTCGTTTATGCGCCTTGTGCACCCCGCCGCCCAGTTCCCTGGCCATCAGCTGCATGCCGTAGCAGATGCCCAGCACCGGCACGCCCAGGTTGAAAACATCCATGTCCGGGCGCGGCGCCTTCGGGTCGTAAACGCTGGAAGGCCCCCCGGAAAGAATTATCCCCCGCGGCGAGCGGGAGAGTATCTCTTCCGCGCCGGCGCCGAAGGGGAGTATTTCGCAGTAAATGCGCAGGCTGCGCAGCCTGCGGGCGATGAGTTGTGTGTACTGGCTGCCGAAATCCAAAATGAGTATCTGGTCCATAAATACCTGCAAGCTAACGATTAACCGAAGGGACGTTAAGGGTCAGTTTGATCTTGCCGGAAAGTCGGGGGTCAAAGAGCGGGGAACCTGACGCGGAAATTCTAACAAACTGGGAGGGGTTTTAAAACCCGGCCGACGCGGAGCGGGGCGCCTTCCACTTTACGGCCGAGAGCACGGAAGCGGCCAGCGCGGACAGGGACGCGCGCTTCAGCATGGTCTCCCGGGCCCTGCGGCAGAGGGCGCGCAGGCGGGCGGGCGAGAGCGCCATTATCCTCCCGATATCCGCGGCGAGGACGCCCTCCTCCAGCCTGCCGTAGAGAAATCCGTTGACGCCGTCGTTTATGTAGCGGCGCATGTACGGCGTGTCGCGGACCAGAACGGGACGGCCGCAGGACATGGCCATGAAAGCTATGGAATTTCCCGCGGCTTCGTTGATAAAACCGTCCGAGACCGGCAGGACGGCCAGCGCGCAGCCGCGCAGGGTCTCCACCAGCGTGTTCAAATTGGGGGAGAACGGCTCCCAGGCGGCGCCGGAGAGCGCGGAGCCCGCCGGCGCGGGCATATCCGACCTGACCTTCAGCGGCAGGCCGCAGGACGCGGCCGCCGCGGAAAGAGCGGCGAATTCGCGGCCGGCGCTGCCGCCCGAGAATATGTACCCGCCCCGCGGGGGGCGCGGCGCGGGCGTATAGTAACCGGTATCCACGCAGTAAGGCCGCCGCACGACGGCCTCCGGGGCGGCCCCCAGTTCCCCCCAGAGCGGCGGATCGTCATATTCCAGGATCCAGGTGGCGGCGGCGCGCGACAGCAGCTTCGCCCGGCGGAACAGGTCGGCCGTGAAATTATGGCCCGGCGAGGGGACCAGGTGATTGGCCAGGAAGTACTTGCGCTTCGCGGCGCCCTCGGCGAAGAGGCGGCAGAAAAAAGGCGCGCAGCGGCGGCGCTTCGGGAAATCCAGGGCTATCAGCGCGTCAAAGCGCGCCCGCAGCAGCGGCTTCGACGCTGCGTCCCCCTGGAAGCGCCTGCGGAAACCGCGGCGGTTCGCCGGCTGCGGGATGAAGGAGTAATGGAAATCCTGGTCGTGCAGAACGTCCAGCCTCACCCCGCGCGAGCGTGCCGCGGCCGCGATAAAAGCCTGCTCCAGGTGCAGATTCTCCGGGCACTCTGCGAAGTTGACCAACAGGATACGCTGCATTAACTAAGAGTATATCTAAAATCTCTTCCTCAGCGTTATCCTCTGCGCGCTCCCCAGCTCGCCGTAGGGCGTAAGCGCGTAATCGAGCGAGGCCCCCGCCAGGTTCACGCCAGCCCCGGCCGAAAAGCCCCGGTTGTCGTCCTCGGCAGTGGTACGGCCCGCCAGGTAACCCGCCCGCAACGACAGCGCCGGCAAGAGCGCGTACTCGCTGCCCACGCTCACCACCGTCCGGTCGTCGTGCGCCAGCCGCGTGATATCCGCGCTCACGCCGAAGCCGGGGATGATATGCGCCAGCGCGCCGGCCGATACCGCCAGCGGCAGCGGGTCCGACTGCTCCAGGTATTTGAGCCCCGGCCCGATATTGCGCGCCGCCAGACCCACCGTAACCAGCCCCAGCCCCGCAGTCACGCCGACATCGGCCGCGAAAGTGGAGGCGTTCTCGCCGCCGAGCGAACTGGTTATATACTTAACCCCCGCACCCAGCCCCAGCCCTTTCACCCGTCCCGCCAGGTTGAACGATACCGCCTGGTCGGTGTTGGAAAAGCTGCCGACCGCCGCGCCCGACGCGTCGCGCGCGGTCATCTCGCCGGCGGCGAAGCGGCTGTAACCCACGCCCGCGCGCAGCCCTTTGAGCGGGAAGGCCGCGGCCGCGAAGTCATGCGACGATTCCATCAGCCAGCGCGTATGGCTCAGGGCCGCCTCCACGCCGCCGCCGCCCAGCAGGCCCGCCGGGTTATAGCCTATCGAACCCGCGCCGTCGGACGCCGCAGTATAGGCCGAGCCCATGCCCACCGCCCTGGCGGACACGTCTATGTTAAGGAACTGCGCCCCGCTGGAACCGGCATAAGCGCCGCCGGCCGGGAGGAGCATCGCTATGGTCAATATGGTCTTTTTCATAGGCTGCCTCCGATAAGCCGCATAGCGGCTTTCTCCGGCCACACCTCGGCGTTTTTCGCTGAAAAAACGCCTCCGGCCTTGCGGCCCACACGCGGCTTCCGCCGGAAGCCGCTCCAAGGGACGGGCCTCACCTCACCACCGCGAATTTGCCGCGGGCTTTAAGTTTCGAGCCGGAGCGCTCCGCCTCGACGGTGAAGTAATACACCCCGCTCGCTATATTCCCTTCCCAGGCGTATTCATAAGCGTAGACCGGACTGGTCATCTGCGGCGGGCCGGTAAGCGTACGTTCATGTACCAGCGTGCCCGCCACGCTGTATACTTTCAGCTCCACTTTGTCGGCCAGGCCGAATTCCAGGTGGAACACGGGGACAACGCCGCCCTTGGCGGGGTTGGGATAGACATATACCTCGCCCAGCCTGAACGCCGCCGACGGCGACAGCGGGGACAGGAACGAGGGACTGTACCCGCCGCCTTCGGGCACGTAGAACTCGAGCGGGTCGGCCTGGTACTGGCCGCGCGACACTATCACCGTATGCGTCCCCACGCCCAGCTCGGCCGGAACTACGCCGTTTATCCGCCCGTCGGTCCACAGGCTCAAGGAACCCGGCAGGCCGCCGATGAGCACGCGCGCTATGGCGGCGTCATAGGGCCCGAAGAAAGCGCCGAAGACGCTGAAACCGCCGCCGGGCTGGCCGGATACCGGCGTCATGCTCGATACCGACGGCTCCACTATCGTCATGGTGGAGGGCGCCGACTGCGACACGCCGCCGTTGAAGCTGCGCCGCACCAGCACGGGATAGTCGCCTTCGCCCAGCGCCGGCAGCTTGCCCTTTATCTGCGTGTCGGTCCAGAGGGTAAGCTGCGCCGTGGCGCCGCCGATGAGCGTCTCGGATTTGCCCGCCACATAGTTGCCGAAGTTGTAACCCGTCAGCGTGAACGGCGAGAGCACCGCCGCCGGCGACGGCGATACCGTTTCCAGCACCGGACCGGCCAGTTCGAAGGACAGCGCCTGCGACTGCGCGACGCCGCCATTGAAGGCGCGCTCGACCAGCACTTCATGCGTGCCGGGTTCTATTGTGCCGGGCACAGTGCCCTTTATCTGACCGTCCGTCCACAAGGTAAGCGGTGCCGTGGTCCCGCCTATAAGCACCTTCGCGTTATTAGCGACATAGTTGCCGAACCCGGAGCCCGTCAGCGTGAACGGCAGGCCGATAGGTCCCGAAGACGGCGTTATCGCCGCCAGGGCCGGCACGGTCAACGTGAAGGGCAAAGGCTGCGATGCGACCACCCCGCCATTGAGCTGACGCTGCACTATAACTTCATGCGCGCCGGGTTCTATGGTCCCTGGCACCGTGCCTTTGATCTGCGTGTCAGTCCACAGCGTCAGCGGACAAGTGGTGCCGCCGATAAGTACACGGGTATAGTTGGCCACATAGTTGCCGAACCCCGTCCCGTCCAGCACGAACGGCAGGCCGATAGGCCCCGAAGACGGCCTTATCAACTGCGCCGACGGTGTGAGCACGTCGAAGTTCAGCGCCGAAGAGCGTATTAATCCGCCGTTGAGCTCGCGCTCGACTATGACCTCGTGCGGGCCCGCTGCCAGGACGCCCGGCACCGTGCCCTTTATCTGCGTGTCGCTCCACAAGGTGAGCGGTGCCGTGGTCCCGCCTATAAGCACGCGCGTCCACCCGGCCGAATAATTGCCGAAGCCCGCGCCATGTATCGTGAACGGCAGGCCGATAGGCCCGGCTACCGGCGTCATGCTAGCCGCGTCCACCGCCAGCACGGTGAAGGACATCGCCGGGCTGTGCATCAGGCCGCCGTCGGCCGTCCGCCGCTCCACCAGCACCGGGTACTGGCCCGTAGCCAGACCGCCCGGCACCGTCCCCTTTATCTGGCCGTCGGTCCATAAGGTCAGCGGGCAGGTGGTCCCGCCCATGAGCACCGTGGTGTAATTGGCGACATAGTTGCCGAAGCCCGAGCCGGCTATCATAAAGGGCATTCCTATCGGCCCCGACGAAGGCGCTATCCAGTCCGCCTCCATGTTCCGCAGGTCGAACATGACGGTCGCCGACCGGACCAGCCCGCCATTTAGTTCACGCTCGACCAGCACTTCATGTATACCGGGCGCTATTGTGCCGGGAATAGTGCCTTTGATCTGCGTATCGGTCCACAGCGTCAGCGGGCAGGTGGTACCGCCGATAAGCACCCGCGTGTAATTGGCCACGTAATTGCCGAAGCCGGACCCGTTAAGCGCGAAAGGCAGGCCTATCGGACCGGACGAGGGCGTTATATCGGACAGGGCCGGCACGGTCAGCGTGAAAGCCAGCGGTTGCGAAACAGTCAGACCCCCATTGAGCTGACGCTCTACCACGACTTCATGCGTGCCCGGCTCTATGGTGCCCGGCACCGTGCCTTTAATCTGCGTGTCAGTCCACAGCGTCAGCGGGCAGGTGGTACCACCGATAAGTACACGGGTATAATTGGCCACGTAATTGCCGAAGCCGGTACCGTTCAGCGTGAAAGGCAGACCTATCGGACCGGACGAAGGCGTTATATCGGCCAGGGCCGGCACGACCACTGTGAACGAAGAGGTCTCGGCCAGCAGTTCGTTCCCGCGCATCACCAGGACCGGGGATTCCCCCGCCGCCAGCGAACCGGGCACCGTGCCCTTTATCTGCGTATCCGTCCACAAAGTCAGCGGCGCGGTGGCGCCGCCTATCAGCGCCAGCGTAGTGCCCGCCGAATAAGCGCCGAACCCTTCGCCCGTTATTGTGAATGGCAGGCCTATCGGACCGGAAGAAGGCATGATGGAAGCCTCCGCCGCGTCCGACGAAGTTCCGACCGTGAAGTAGGCAGTCCTAACCGCCGAAGTATTCCCCACCATGTCATGGGCCAGGTAATAGACGGTATGCGTGCCGGGGGTGAGCGTGAACGGCCCTTCATAGCCCGAATAGCCGCAGGTGCCGCGCGGACCGTCCTCTTCTTCGTCCTCGCCGTCCTCCCCTTCTTCGCCGCCGCCTTCACCCCCGTCGCCGCTCTCCTCGCCGTCGCCGCCTTCCTCCTCCGGCGGGCAGCTGTCGAAGGTTACGTCTATAAGGTACTCCGCTTCGTCGATACCGGCGGCGAAGCCGTCGGAAAGAGGGTCGAAAGCCGTCAGCGTTACGGAAGCCCCTGCCGCCAGGAACGCCGAGCCGCCGTCAGGCACGTCCACGCCGTCCGCGTAGAGCGTCACTTCCGGCGCTACGCCGTCCACGAACGCCGAAGTGGAGTTCGGACTCTCGAAGTTTCCGGCCTTGTCCACGCTGAAGTAGTAGAGCGTGTGAGGACCGGCGGGCAGGGCGAACTGTTCGGTATAGACCGGATTGAGGCAGGTGCCGAACGGGGCCTGCGGATCGGTCTCGTCGAAGCCGCCGCAGGACTCCGGGGGGACGTCGATGAGCAGGGCGGTGAACTCCACGCTGGAGGAGACCCCGCCGGAGACCGGGTCCGTCGCGTTCAGGCCCAGATCGTCGGACAGGCCAAGGCACGGCGTATCGCCGCAGTATATCACCTCCTCGCCGAGGTTCCAGAAAAACTCCGTGCGCGGCGGCGTGCCATCGGAGAGCAGCCCGCGGGACCTGAATTCCTCGCGGTTGCCCCAGTGGTCGTAACTGGCGTAATAGACCGTATGCGCGCCTTCGGGCAGCGGGAAAATGCCGCCATAACGCGGATTGGCGCAGGTCCCGGCCGGTGCGGCGGGGTCATAAGGCGCGGCCAGGCATTCCGTGGTGGGCTCGTGGTCCACCAGGGCGTAAGTGCCCGCCACGCCGCTCACATCGCCGATATTGGCCAGGTCGGCGGCCGTCAGGTCGACATAGGTCTCGGGCGTGACCAGGAACTGGTTTTCGGAATATTGCCGTTCGCCTATAAGAGCGAACTCCGTGCGCGGCGGGGTCACATCGTCCAGCGGCACCATTATGCCGAAAGGCGAGAGGCTCGTCAGCTCGGCCGAGGCCGTGAACCCATCGGAGGCCGTCTCCAGCTTTTCGCAGGCGTCCGGCCCGGCGGGGCAGTGCATTATCACCGGCGATGTGTTCTGCTCGCCGGTATGCGACGGGTGGTTAACGCCCATGAACAGCTTTATAGGGCCGGTGAACTCAGCGTCGGTCTTGATCTCGTAGATGATGTCCTCCCCGGCCATCTTGTAGCCCGGCTGCGACAGTGTGCGCCGCGCGGTGTCCACGGTAATGACGCCCGGCCGCGTCACGCCGCGGATATCGAGCGACACCAGTCCGGTTTCCAGGCGCTGTATGTCGCCGGCCGGGATCCACTGGTAGAAATGGGCCATGCCGCCCAGACTCTGGGCGGAAGCGGCAGCCCAGCCGTCGGCTTCCAGATGGAAAGTGCCGGTGCCGTATTCCACTTCCCTCCAGATGTCCAGATCACCGTCGTCATCGGTGTCTACGTGCACTTCATAAACGCCGGTATTGGTGTTGCCGTAGGAAACTAGGTGCAGTTCCAGGTATTCTTTCATCGGGAGATTGAAAGTATCGCTCTGCGAGTCGAAACCTCTGCCCGTGAAAAGCCGTCTCTCCCCGGTCCGGCCATAGCCGTAGACCAGCGGTATATACGGCGGCACATCCGGTGAAAGGCCTTCCCCGGAGGACTCCGCCCAGAGCTCCACCCGCATGCCCGTGGGACGATCTTCATCTTTGAACCGGATATTCGCATCAACCCCCAGAAGACCGCCGGTGGTGAGCCTGGCGGTCTTAAGGATAGTGCCGACATTGCCGGCTAGGCCGTTCGAATAGTCATGCCCAATCCCATCAAGAGGCGGCGTGTAGGTGACAACCTGCAAAGTGCCGGAAATTTCGGAGGTCTGGAGGTTGTAATAGGCGGGCCAGCCGGCGCGGTCGAAGACCGCCAGCGAAAGTTCGGAAGGTATGTCCGCGAACGAAAAGTCCGTGGCTTCGGCGCCCGGCGGATAAGTGGGGCCGTCGTATTGCACGGTGGTGCCGGGTTCGAGCAGCATCACGCCGGTACCCAGGCCCGACATGGAGTCGGTAGCCCGCCCCCTCGCGCCGTAGAGCAGCCCGGTGTGGCTTTCGTTGAGCCGCGCGGTGACGGTGGTCACTATGACCGGCCCCGCTTTGTCCAGGTGGAAATACATGCTGGTCGCGCGGCCCAGCTCGTCGCGCAGCAGCGCGTAATACTCCGTCTTGTCCGGGAACCCGGTCAGCGCCTCGCTTATGTCCGCCGAGCGCGTGCCGGGCACGAAGTCGCGCCGGTAGAGCTCAGTGCCCATGGTGTCGTCCTCGTAGATGACGAAGTCCGTCAGCGGCGCGGCCGAGGACGTGGAACGGAAGACGACCCGCTCCGTGTGCAGCCAGTGGGCGGTCGCGGGGGTATTGGAGCCGCGCTGCCCGCCGCTCATGAACGGCAGCGGGCCTGCGTCCTCCCAGGCTAACAGCGCCGTATCGTTGGTGTCGGGCACCGTGAACACCAGGCGCGAACCGTCCCGCAGGTCCAGCAGATTCGACGCGTAGACCGTGACCGCGTGCTCGCCGGGCGGCAGCCAGTACACCGGCGGGACGGCGTACTTCACCCGCGCGTGGCCGGACTCGCTGGAGGGTGTAACGCTGAAGCCCGGCGCGCCCGCGTACACCGTGGTCGCGTCGGGCAGATGGTCGTCCAACACCAGCACAACGCTCGACGGCACCACGCTGCTTTTGGAGACCACGTCGAGCTCTATGATCTCGTTAAGCGGGTCCAGGACAGGCGCGTCTTTGCTCGGCCTCACCCAGGCGAACTGCGGAAAAGCGGAATAGGCTTCGTGTTCTATTCTCTCAAGTTCCCAAGTATCTCCGCTTTTTGATTTGTAACGGAGATACAAGTCATCATTTTCAATACGATACTCCGCACTCTCAGAGACTGTGCGCATCGCGAACTCTGAGACCTGATAACGCCAAGAACCAGCATGATAAATCCCCACGGTCCCGCCCTCTAGTTTATCGCCGGCCAGGACAACATGAGCGGGGGTCGGAACCCGGAACAACCAGTCACCGGCTTTCACATCAGCGGTGGAAATCTTGAGAGCAAGGCCCTTAAGTTCCCCAGTGGAATAATGGCGGCTCAATCCCAGCAACTCTGAAAGATAACCGGAGCAGTCAAGCCCGCTAAATCCGTCATATCCCGCCGGCAACGGCTCGGCATATGGTGGACTACCTATCCCGCGACGACCGGCTATCCATTTTTTGTCTTCCAATGCCAGTCTCGTCTTAAACGTTCCCGTCGTATCCCAATGGCTGAACGCATACGCCTCGCCGTGGACAGTTGAGCCGACGACGAAGGGCCAATTGCTTTCGGAGTATTCCCAGCGCGGCGGAGTGACTTGGGTATTCCACTTAAAGAATCTATCATCAATCCCGTCCGTACTGACCTTCAATGATGCTAAAGGCACATATGAATCGCGGAACAGATTATATGAGTCAAGAATGTTTCTTTCTGCTGGCGTCCATGGCAATACACTGTACCCCGCAGCGTCTATCAAGACCTCATCACGTGTCCGGGCGAATACCGCAGAGTTTAAAAATAGCAGCAACCAGCAGAATAGCTTAACACCTTTCGACATAACAGCGCCCCCGGTCAGTTGAGTTTTTCAATCACCCTGATGCCGTTGCTGGAAGTTTCGATATCCAGATAGTACTTCGGTTTGGGTCTCGCAACGGCTTTTTTGCCTGCCTCACTGGCCCTGAACGCCGCCTTTTGCGCCCTAACATCGTCCGTGCCCAGAATTTTGCCCGTCCGGAATTGATAGTGTTTTCCCTGTTGATTTTTATCTACATCCGGGATCCACAGGGAATCATCTTCTCTATCCAGATCAAGACCAACCCCATAGGAAAGTGCCTTTGTAACCGGCACCACCGTCTTCTTCACCAGCTTGTCGTTCCTGAACTCCCACACCTCGCCCGTTTCCTTGCCGTCCTTGACGCGTTTGAGGTAATAGTAGAGGTTGTCCTTGGAGTCTATCACGATGTTAATGCCAATAAAAACTGGCTGGGTTTCAAGATTAAAAGATACTCCGCTGGAATATCTTTCAATCTCCACTACACTTCCCCCTTTTTCATCGGCACAGCCAGGAATCGCTAATGCTTTAAGGAATTCCCCTTTTGGTGTAAACTTTTGAATTCGGTTGTTGACATGATCTAGCACAAAGATTTCGCCCTTTGAGTTTACAACTAGACTGTTTGGTTCTTGTGAAACGCCAAAGTATTCTGCTTGCATGGGATCACTAATTAAACCGAACTCCCCGGGCCCCGTGCCCCATTTTCCCTCTATTATCACCTTGGGCACGTATTCCTCTATCGGCACCTGTTCCACGGCGGTGGACGCCTCCTGCGCCGCAAGGTTTCCCGCGACGAACAATGAAATGACCGAAAGGATCATCTTCTTCATACAAGTTCTCCTTGGAATGGACTGACTATAGGTTGTCTAATTCCCCGAAACTTCCCCTGTGATAAGATAGTAGACATTTTCAACGGATAAAAACAATATCTAATGATTACCTTATAGCAGATGCCCCGCCCGCCCCCTCGCGCCGTAGAGCAGCCCGGTGTGGCTTTCGTTGAGCCGCGCGGTGACGGTGGTCACTATGACCGGCCCCTCTTTGTCGAGATGGAAATACATGCTGGTCGCGCGGCCCAGCTCGTCGCGCAGCAGCGCGTAATACTCCGTCTTGTCCGGGAACCCGGTCAGCGCCTCGCTTATGTCCGCCGCCCGCGTACCGGGCACGAAGTCGCGGCGGTAGCGCTCGGCGGTCATTGAGTCGTTCTCGTAGATGACGAAGTCCGTCAGCGGCGCGGCCGAGGACGTGGAACGGAAGACGACCCGCTCCGTGTGCAGCCAGTGGGC